>Ga0209281_1000193_pt1 | contig 139827 bp, 124 predicted proteins | sample MedtruBG_FD_187514 | JGI IMG/M metagenome (GOLD analysis project Ga0209281, IMG submission 187514) | Root nodule microbial communities of legume samples collected from California, USA - Medicago truncatula BG (SPAdes) (version 2) | ecosystem: Host-associated > Plants > Roots > Nodule | place...
GCCTCGTAAAAAGCCGCAAAAAAATAGTCGCAAACGACGAAAACTACGCTTTAGCAGCTTAATAACCTGCTAAGAGCCCTCTCTCCCTAGCCTCCGCTCTTAGGACGGGGATCAAGAGAGGTCAAACCCAAAAGAGATCGCATGGATGTCCTGCCTGGGGCTGAAGTGTTAAAACTAATCAGGCTAGTCTGGTAGTGGCGTGTCTGTCCGCAGGTGCCAGGCGAATGTAAAGACTGACTAAGCATGTAGTACCGAGGATGTAGGAATTTCGGACGGGGGTTCAAATCCCCCCAGCTCCACCAAAATCCTTCGAAGATGATTCCAGAGTCATCCGTAGAAGTCCTGAAAGCCCGCACGGCGCAAGCCCTGCGGGCTTTTTTGTGTCTGTAATCGTCCGAGACGATCCGCCTGAATCCAGTAAAAATTGGTACACGTTTAGGTACACGTTATACTGTGGTCCAATAAACGTGTACCAATTATGGAAGGAATCCAGACATGGCGCGCATCACACGCCCCCTCACTAACAATGAAATTCTTAAAGCTAAGCCACGCGAAAAAGACTTTACCCTCCACGATGGAGATGGCCTGTTCTTACTCGTCAAAACTTCTGGTAAAAAGCTTTGGCGTTTTCGCTACCAGCGACCAAACAGTACCAGCCGTACAAATCTCAGCCTTGGCGCATATCCTGCCCTTACGCTTGCAGCAGCCCGTCAGATACGCGATCAGCATTTATCTCTCTTAGCACAGGACATAGATCCTCAGCAGCAACAAGAAATAGTCTCAGAGCAGCGCCAAATAGAGCTGGACAGCGTTTTCTCTACAGTTGCTGCCAATTGGTTCCAACTAAAGAGCAAAAGCGTCACACCGAATTATGCAAAAGACATCTGGCGCTCTTTAGAGAAAGACGTGTTCCCTGCTATTGGCGAGATACCGGTTCAGGACATCAAAGCCAGAACAATCATTGAGGCACTGGGGCCAATCAAGGCACGTGGCGCACTGGAGACTGTTCGTCGCCTAGTTCAGCGCATCAACGAAATAATGATTTACGCAGTAAATACCGGCTTGCTTGATGCCAATCCTGCATCAGGTGTAGGTATGGCATTTGAGCGGCCGAAAAAGCAAAACATGCCTACATTACGGCCAGAAGAATTGCCGAAGCTGATGCGTTCTTTAGTTATGTCAAATCTTTCTGTACCGACTCGTTGCCTTATTGAATGGCAGCTTTTAACACTTGTACGGCCTTCTGAAGCATCTGCTACTAGTTGGGAGGAGATAGATTTTGATAGTAAGCTTTGGATCATTCCAGCAGAACGGATGAAAGGTAAACGTGAACATATTGTTCCTCTATCCTCTCAAGCATTAGAGCTTTTAGAGATCATGAAACCTATTAGCGGTCAAAGAAAATATATTTTTCCAAGTAGAAATGATCCTAAGCAACCTATGAATAGCCAAACAGCAAATGCTGCTTTAAAAAGGATCGGTTACGGTGGTAAGTTAGTGGCACATGGGCTTCGCTCTATCGCCAGTACAGCTATGAACGAAGCCGAATTTAATGCCGATGTAATAGAAGCCGCCTTAGCACATTCGGATAAAAATGAAGTGCGAAGAGCATACAACCGTTCAACTTATCTTGAGCAACGGATAACGTTAATGAACTGGTGGAGTAATTTTGTAAGAGCTAATAATTGAAAAGGACTACATATGAGCAAAGTAAAAAATATTGAAACAATTTCATCATATTTTAAAATCCCCCCATCTACTTTAGATCAATTAGATATTGTTGATGTTTTACTTGAAGCAGATACATTGCTTTTCATCGATCCTATGCTTCTTTCAGAGAGTAAGCATCTTGAAATGAACATAGATGCTAACAAAGAATATATCGAAAGATTCACAAAGATAATCCAGTTGTTAAAAGTTTCGAAGGTAGTCGATGACCCAGCCTGGAAAGCAGCTAAAAAATTGTTCTCTTTCTCTGAGGTTGGGTGGACCTGCTTAGGTTATGGTTCATCAGACAAAGGATCAGGATTTGGACCGCATTTGGTGAATACCACAATGACTACTGCCCATCAAATTATACACATGGATATTGAAGACCCTGATTTATTCATGGTTATGTCTCTTTTTGAAGAGGGGATTGGCGCAGATAGAATAAGTGACATGACTACCAATATAATATTTGATTCTCTTGTCAAATTTACAAACAGAATAAATTACTCATTGAACCTTAAAACTATCACGTTTAATTTCAATAAGAAAAGTTATACAACCCCATTAAACCCACTAACAAATAAACCATTAATATTTGTACCCAAAGACGTTGTTAGAGACTTACCAATATCAACTGATTGGAGTGGCGCTATAAGTACTATGAGAGAAAACACTGACTTAAGAGACAGAATTAACACAAATATTGGTAACCTACTTGCAAATATGACACAAAAGGAAAAATCAGAAGCGAAGAAAAAGGCATTGCAAGATAAAAAATATTTTGAAGATTTATTAGAGCTTATAAAAGAAGTCGAGAAAGAACCTTATGATTTCGAGTCAGATAAGAACGGCGAGTTATTTTGGTCGAGACTGGCATTTTCAATTGACAAGAACTTCCCTTTCAGTCTCAAACAGTATCAGAAAAAATTAACTTTGGATGAAGTTGAATTATTAGTTGAAGATATCTTAAATCAATTTAGAGATCTTATTGAAAATAAAGGATTATGGAAAGAGATGTGGGCTGACGATAAAAAGCCCAGAAAAGAAAAAGCAGCACAGCGCCTTCTATTTGCGGTAGCTTACGCATACTGTAAAGCTAATAATTTAGACCTCAGTCCAGAGGCAGATTCAGGAAATGGTCCTGTTGATTTTAAAGTTTCACAAGGTTTTGACCAAAAAGTATTAGTCGAGATAAAACTGTCTTCCAACAAAAAATTACTACATGGCTATGAAAAGCAACTTGAAATTTACAAGAAAGGTGATGACACGGATAGAGCTTTCTTTGTGATCGTGGATATTGGTTACATTGGTGAAAAATATCAGAAGGTCCAACAAGCGAAAATTGCTGCTGAAAAGGATGGATTACGGACATCAAAAATCATTCATATCGACGCTCAGCATAAAGATTCAGCCAGCGTAAGAAACTAAAAAAATCAGCCCAACTATTTTAGTTGGGCTATCTCTTCTAATTTTATGTTTTCCTTTGATAAAAATGTACAACGCAAGTACACGCGCAATGCTCTCCCCGCCACGCCTGCACGCTTAGGGGGCCGCTTTTAATGCAGGTGCATAAACAGTCTCAGGCCGCGCCAGAGCTGGCGCTGGCGAGAGTGGCGGAGGTGTTAAAACGCATGCAAAGCCATGCACCTTACGCATGCATGGCTTAATTCGGGAAAAATGGCGGGATTTAAGGGGATTTTCTGACGGGCTACTGTGCGGCCAGTTCTGCACGTTTATTCACGTAATTCTGGTTTTGTGCCGGTGTGAATTTTTCACGATTATCATCCCGCGAAGCCGCGTCAGGCCTGAATCCGATGGCTGTTAAAATGTCATAATCCTGTGCGCAATAATGAACTTTTTCACCGGCGGCCAGCCACACCGACAGCGCTTCACGCAGGTAATCGACGGAGTGCTGCATCACGCAGCGAGTGACGGCGGGATTCTGGCTGTTATAACCCATTAATTCAGGCGCAAGCGCGGCGGCCAGCTCTGCGCCGTGCGCCTGCATAAAATCATTCAGCCGGTCACGGATGCTGATGCGCTGCACGTTCTCATGCGAGCGAATATAGCGACCGGCCGCCTGATTCATTTCCCACTTTTTCACGTCGATAATATCGCGCAGGGTTTGCAGACTCCGGGTGCGGCTGTCATCACCGGTGGCGATAAGCTCGCGGTATTCCTGCTCGGCGTCGGCCAGCTCCCGTTTGCGGGTCAGCCAGGCGGTTTTATTATTCAGGCAGTCTTCAAAAGCCTGCTGTAGCGTCATGGTGGTCACGGGCGTTTCTCCTGATTATGGCGGAACGGTGAGCTGTAACAGCCCTTTACCATACGGGGCGACATCGGGATATCCGGCACGGTCTGAGGTTTAAAGCTTTCTAAAGGTGACCGGATAATTTCTTCAATCGACTCGATGCTGCGAAAAGTGGCTGAGCATTCGATATTGATGCACTGGTGATAGCGTTGTTTAACGTTATCCGAGAGATACCGGCTTGTGCGCGTATGCGCCGCCTTTTTACAGAACGGGCAGTGCATCATTCCAGCAGCCCCCGCGCTTTCAGGTCAGCTTCACGCTCACGCAGTTTGTTAAAGTAGGCCTGACGCTGGCCGTTGGTCACTGCCACGCCGTAATTCATATGCGCCAGTGTCTCAGCCGACAGCCCGGCTTTAAACAGCACCGGCTCATCCGCCAGACGGATGTGACAGTCCTTCACCGCACGCTCAAGCCACGTGTGCACCTCCTGCATGACCGCTTTATCGGGTTCGACATAGCCCTGAATCCCGACGGTGTTCGCGAGCGGGTTCCCCAGCGCCATCATTTTCAGTTTCATCGCCCGGACAAGCGCCCCGCACGTATCACGCAGCGCGTTATCCAGCTCTTTTCCGGCGTACTGGCTGAGCACATTGTGATGCGCCTGACGGTATTCTCTGGCCGTGATGTCAAAGGAGGCTTTGAGGCGGTCTTTGTCATAAGCCAGGACCTCAGCCAGCCTGTCGCATTCCTGCGCCAGCTCGCGGGAGGCCACACGTGCCAGATGCTGCTGTTTCAGCTCATCCGTCAGCATTGCCCCACCTGCACGAAAGGCCGTGCGCCATCCGCTGGCCTCGCTGCCGCTTTCCTTTTCGAGGTCCGCTTTCTGTTCAGCGGTTCGGGTCAACGCTGTGGTGGTGTCATCCATCTGACGGGCGTTTTCAAGATGGGCGGCTCTGGCCGCATCCAGATTCCGGAATGCCGGTTTCAGGTAATCAGGGATGGTGGTGGTCATGGTGTATCTCCTCAGTCGTGTCAGGTTGAGGAGATTCTGCCGTGCGCCACACAACAACTCGACTCATTGCCGTTGTGGCAGGCATGGCACAGAAGGGGCTTTTAAAAGCAGGCTGGCCAGAGAAAGGTCGAAGGATAATCACCCTCTCTGTTTGTTTTTTTAACTATAACTATTCACTACTGTTCACTGTAAATAAAAATACAGTTAATACAGTAAGTTAAGAGGTTAACAGTTGAGAGTGAAGTGTTCACCGACTGTTCACTACTGTTCACTACTGTTCACTGAATGGATATAACGCATTTCTCTTTTTGATGGTTTATACCTATTAATAAATAGAGAACCCTCATTTTTACGAAACAAAAGGGTATATCTGTCACCACTCAAGACCACTCAAGACCACTAGAGACCATTCGAACTTTTTTCGTATAAAATTCATCCGTGTAGTTTGAGCGCTTACACAATTCTCCCTTGTTGCATTCAGGGAAAATATTCACAAAATAGAGAGCTACCCGATTCCGGACGGATAGGTTCGGATCTCTGTGGATATTAATGAGGTAGCGTTATGCACACGGCTTTATCAGTACCAGCTTCCCGCTCTTGCGCACATTTAATGCCAGTTTCAGCCCCGACTCAGGAGCGTTTTTTACGCCTCCCGGAAGTGATCCATCAGTGCGGCCTGTCCCGTTCCACACTCTACGATTTGATCGCCCGTAACGCTTTTCCGGCGCAGGTCTCCCTCGGGGGAAAAAACGTCGCCTGGCTTCAGTCCGAAGTCTCCGCGTGGATGGCGGAACGCGTTGCTCACCGCAACCGGAAATGTGACGCATGAATAGGAGCCACTTTAAAAAAGCCCCTTTTTCTGGCTTGCATCTGTTGTGTGTTTCCTGGTACAGTTTTCCCGCTGTCGCAAAATCGACAGTCGGAATTGGCGTTCCGTATAACTTCAAGGCGACACGACACGCGCCATGCGTGTTTTTTTATGTCGTTGTCCAGACACACCCATTTTTCGGGCTGTGGTGTTTATGCGTACACCATAGTTCCAGTCAGATAATGGTAGTCCGGGCGGGGCAGCCTTCGGGCTGGCCGGTTCCCTTGAAGGCCGGTTACGCCAACCCCGTTCGGGCTACCACCAGTGAAATTGGCGTTTCCGGTGGTAGTTTTTCAGACTACTTCAAGGAGATTGCCCCTATGGCTACGATCCTCACCCCGTCACACCCCAAATTTGTCTTTGTGTTTGCCGCCGTTCGCCGCGCAGACCGCAAGCCCCGTATCTGTATGCTCCGCACCGTTGCCGGTGACGAACAGACCGCACGCCGTTCTCTCGTTCGTGATTACGTGCTTTCCTTTGCCGCCCGTCTGCCGGTTGCGGGGGTGTGCCATGCATAATCAGTCTGCTGCTCAGACCGTCTCAGCGTGTCGTGACGCTCAGGAACATCTCAGCCTTGAGGCTTTTCACAAACTGAACCGCGCCAGCGCCATGACGCATTTCGTCGGGCTGGATTTGCAACAGCGTGAACTCTCCGGTCTGCATCAGCTTTCCGTCCCGCATATTTTCAGCTATCTGCATGAGGACATCAGCTATGTGCTGGATGAACTCAAGGCCAAAGGGCTGTGTCGGGATTTTGTCTCACCGTCAGTGAATGGAGGTGAGCACCATGTTTGATTTCCCTCAGCCGGGTGAAACATACCGCTGTTCAGGTTTTCCTGACGTGGTGGTGTCGGGTGTGCTGGCCGACGGTATTCCGTGGGATATGCCGTACCGCTGTCCGGGGCTGGTCTGGAATCCCTACCGGCGCACCTACACCATCCTCATTCGTATTATCGCTACTGGTGGCATGGCAGAAATTCCGCTCAGTCGTTTTTTGCGGGACTTTACCTGCGAGCGCCCCGATTTATTTAAGCGCAACCCTGAAAACCGTCATGCCGTTTTACGCGAAATTGCCGCCGACCCGGATTTACAGCAATACCGGGCGCGAAATCTCGATATTTATCGAGGCGATATTGCCCCGGTCAGACGACCAGCGCCGGTGGCGCGAAAATGGCGGAATCATTTCGCAGCGGAAACGGAAATTAAACCGGATAACAGCTACCGCCATTATCTGTAATTAAAAACGACACCCAAAAATAAAATGTGCGTATCTGCGCAGGGATACGCACGTGCTCAGGAGACGGAATCATGCCTGTTAATACCCCGGCCTTAATACAAAAAGAGCGCCTTGCCGCGTTCAGCCAGAATGACCTCGAATGTCTGGAACACCTCCGTAATGTCGGCCAGTTCGTCGGCGATATGATGCAGGAACAGGAGAGTACGACCCTGTCTCGTGACCGGATGCACCCGTCGCAGCTCGCCTCGGTGATTTACCTCATGACCGCGCAGCTTGACGGTGTGGTCGAGCGCTGCGGTCAGCGCTGGCTGACCGGGGAGGCTACCGTATGAAACAACCGCTCACGCCCGTTCTTCGCGCTGCCCTGTATCGCCGTGCGGTCGCCTGTGCCTGGCTTAATTTGTGCGTCCGTCAGCACCGCTATCCGCAGCTCACGCTCGATACGCTGGAAAAGGCCATGGCCGCCGAGCTGGAGGGTTTTTATCTGCGCCAGCACGGCGAGGAAAAAGGCCGCCAGATTGCCTGTGCGCTGCTGGAGGATTTAATGGAAGCCGGGCCACTGAAAGCCGCGCCGTCGCTGTCCTTTCTCGGGATGGCCGTCATGGATGAACTCTGCGCCCGTCATATCGATACGCCGGTTGTGCACTGAGGGAGAAAATAACAATGAAAATGAACGTAACGGAAACCGTAAAACAGGCGTGCGGCCACTGGCCGCGCATTCTCCCGGCGCTGGGTGTACCGGTCATCAAAAACCGTCATCAGGCGTGTCCGGTATGTGGCGGCTCTGACCGCTTTCGTTTTGACGATAAAGAGGGGCGCGGGACGTGGTTCTGTAACCAGTGCGGCGCGGGTGACGGGCTTAAGCTGGTCGAAAAGGTGTTCGGCGTGTCGGCCTCTGAGGCCGCAGGAAAGGTGAGCGCCCTGTCCGGCAGTCTGTTGCCGGTTGCCCCGGAGTTTATCGCCGCCGCTGAGGCCGAAACCGACGCCAGCCGCAAAGCCGCTGCCGCGCTTGCCGCGTCCCTGATGGACAAAGCATGCACGACCACCGGCAACGCCTACCTGACCCGCAAGGGCTTCCCCGCGCTCGAATGCCTGACGCTGACCACCACGCACAAAACCGGCGGCGTGACCTACCGCGCCGGTGATGTGGTCGTGCCGCTGCAGGATGAGTCCGGCGCACTGGTTAACGTTCAGCTTATTAACGCTGACGGTCTCAAACGCACCCTGAAAGGCGGCCAGGTGAAAGGGGCATGGCACCTTATTGAGGGGAAAAAAGAGGCCGGAAAACGCCTGTGGATAGCGGAGGGCTATGCGACCGCGCTCACCGTGCATCACCTGACCGGCGAAACGGTCATGGTGGCGCTGTCGTCCGTGAACCTTCTTTCTCTGGCAAGCCTTGCCCGTCATAAACACCCGGCCTGTCAGATTATCCTCGCCGCCGACCGCGACCTCAGCGGGAACGGCCAGACCAAAGCAGCAGCGGCCGCACAGGCCTGTGAGGGCACGGTTGCCCTTCCGCCGGTATTCGGTGACTGGAATGATGCCTTTATGCAGCAGGGTGAGGACGCGACGCGCAAAGCGATTTATGCCGCCATCAGGCCACCGGCGCAAAGCCCGTTCGATACCATGAGCGAGGCGGAGTTTACCGCCATGAGTACCAGTGAAAAAGCGATGCGGGTGCATGAGCATTACGGCGAGGAGCTGGCCGTGGACGCCAACGGCCAGCTCCTGTCCCGCTATGACGCCGGGACATGGAAAATCATCCCGCCGTCGGATTTTGCGCGCGACGTGGCCGGGCTGTTCCAGCGACTGCGCGCCCCGTTCTCGTCGGGAAGAATTGCCTCGGTGGTCGATACCCTGAAACTGATTATTCCGCAGCAGGCCGCCCCGGCACGTCGTCTGATTGGTTTTCGCAATGGCGTGCTCGATACCCTCACCGGCGTGTTCAGTCCGCACAACAAATCGCACTGGCTGCGCACCCTGTGCGACGTGGACTTTACCCCGCCCGTGGACGGCGAAACGCTGGAAACCCACGCGCCCAATTTCTGGCGCTGGCTCGACCGTGCGGCCAGCGGGAACGCCGACAAACGTGATGTGATACTCGCTGCGCTGTTTATGGTGCTGGCGAACCGCTACGACTGGCAGCTCTTTCTTGAAGTCACCGGCCCCGGCGGCAGCGGTAAAAGTATTCTGGCAGAAATTGCGACCCTGCTCGCCGGGGAGGATAACGCCACGTCAGCGACCATCGAAACGCTGGAATCACCACGTGAGCGCGCGGCGCTGATTGGTTTCTCGCTGATACGCCTGCCTGACCAGGAGAAATGGAGCGGGGATGGTGCAGGACTTAAGGCCATCACCGGCGGCGATGCGGTCTCAGTTGACCCGAAATACCGTGACGCCTATTCGGCCTATATTCCGGCGGTGATTCTGGCCGTGAACAATAACCCGATGCGCTTCACCGACCGCAGCGGCGGTCTGTCCCGTCGCCGGGTAATCATCCACTTCCCGGAGCAAATCGCCCCGGAGGAGCGCGACCCGCAGCTCAGGGATAAAATCGCCCGTGAGCTGGCGGTCATCGTGCGCCAGCTTATGCAGCAGTTCAGCGACCCGATGACCGCGCGTGCCTTGCTCCAGTCACAGCAGAACTCCGACGAGGCACTCAGCATCAAGCGTGACGCTGACCCGACGTTTGATTTTTGCGGCTATCTGGAGGCGATGCCCGAGCCTGAGGGGATGTATATGGGGAATGCGAATATTGTCCCGCGACAACCGCGCCTGTATCTGTATCACGCCTATCTGGTCTATATGGAGGCGCACGGCTACAAGAACACGCTCAGCCTCACCATGTTCGGCAAAGGGCTGTCATCGATGCTGAAAGAGTACGGCCTGAATTACGGCAAACGGCGAACGAATCAGGGGATGCAGACGAATCTGGCGCTCAGGGACGAAAGCAACGCCGACTGGCTGCCCCGGTGCGATGAAACCCCAGCGATATAACCTACCCGGACCGGCATCAGCCGGTCTTTTTTTGCCTGTAACCCCGGAAAGTGAACAGTAAAGTGTTCACTGTTCACTGACTATTCACCTCGTATATTACTGAAATTAATGACAAATAATGGCAAGTGAACAGTGTGAACAGTTTTCGGTAAAAAAAGTTTTTTTCGCTAAATTCAAAACCACAAATCTTTATCAAACATGATGAAAAGTATTTCACAAGGAAAGGCAGAGCTTCGATGACTTTCTGTAATTGGTACACGTTTAGGTACACACCAGAAACCTGAACTGGAAAAAGTTTTTTTATTTTTATACTCATACGAAAGTTATTCAGATTCCCCCAGCCCAAAATTCTCCATAGGTGATTACCAGAGTCATCCGATGAAGTCCTAAGAGCCCGCACGGCGCAAGCCCTGCGGGCTTTTTTGTGTCTGCAATTTGTCCCGCGAAGTCCGAAGAAAACGAATTAAATCCGCACCTTTTAGGCCCAATCAGCCTCGCCGTCTCCCCTATCTCCAATCCTGTCTTTTCCCCTCGCGCAAAAAGACAAATCCAGCGATACACATAGACGCCCCCGCGTCACTCCATCCTTTTATCCAGATTGGTGTTAATCCAGATCCAAACTAAACAGTCGACTCAGAGCGGTCTTGCCGCTGCCGGTTACGGTCACTTCGCGATAGCCCTGCGTGTGGGTGATCCACTTTTTCTGCAGTAACAGCGTCATGAGTGCCTGCCCCGCATCCCCGCCCAGATGAAAACGTCTTTCACTCCAGTCGAGGCACGGGCAGCAAGGCTTGCGGCGCGGACGCGGATTAAGCACTGCGCCAATACGTTGAAAATGCGCTTTCCCGGCGGGCGTCAGCGCATTGCCGTCAGCCTCAATCCAGTGGTTATGGAGCATAAAATCATAGATTTTTACCGCCAGTTCGCCGGCCAAATGGTCATAACAGGTTCGGGCGTAACGCAAAACGACCGGCGTAGTCGGGGTAAAAGCAGTCTGGCTGCGCATGGAAACGCTCATGAGGTTCTCCAGCAGCCCGGCGATGTGATGGCCTGCCAGACTGTAATAGCGGTGGCGTCCCTGCGTCAGGCAAATCACCAGCCCGTTGCTGAGAAGCCGGGCAAGATGTCCGCTGGTGGTGGAGGCAGCGATGCCCGCCACCGCACTGAGTTCCGTGGCTGTCCACGCGCGCCCGTCCATCAGGGCGCACAAAATAGTGATCCGTGACGGGTCAGAGATGGCGGAGGCGACCAGTGACATGGATTGTTCAAGAGACGCATCCGGCTCACTGTCGTGTTCGTTGTGAAGAACTTTCATGCAGCGTGTATTGCCCATTTTTGGGTGACTTCAGCCGCCCGGATATCGTCATCCGTGAGCAGAATAAGCCGGTTATCGTGATCGCTGTACTGTACCAGAATGCGAATGCCATTCTGTGCCAAAGTATCCGCGATTTCTCCCAGCTCGCCCGGCTGCTTCTGGGGTAATTTCCTTATCAGCGGGCGCGACAATTTTCTCACGTCAAAGCCTGCGTCAGTCAGAACCTGGCGGGCTTTCTCGCCGTCTTCTATCAGAAAATGCGCGTGCCCGCCGTCCGGAGTGGTAAATACCCCACCACCTTCCAGCCCGACACCGTTAAGACCGAGCACGCGTCCGAAGGAAGCCAGCGAATATGAAGTATTATCGAGCACAACGTGAATGTCATACATGTTGTTGCGCTCCTTTGCTCGAAGATGTCTCGGACGAGTAATCACGAAATACACGGGCCACGCGTATTCTGTAGTATGAAAAAATCGACTGTTTGCCCTCTTTCTGGGCTGCCAGATGCATCATATTCTGCTTCCATCCGGCGACCGCCTCCTCATCTTCCCACCATGATAACGAGAGAATTTTTCCGGGCGTGCTCAGGCTCTGGAACCGTTCAATGGAGATAAATCCCGGTGTGTCCGACAACAACGGCTTCAGTTCTGCCGCCAGTTCAAGATAGCGCTCACGCGCTTCGGGGAGTGCGTCTGCCTCAAAAAGTACTGCGATCATCTTGCTGCCCTCTCATGAATTTCGCTCAGCATATTGCCGGTAAAAAGGGGATGCTTCGGCCAGCGCCGAAGTATCCCGGTGATGCGCAGGCAGGATCATGAATTTGTCTCATGTTTGGTGAATTTAAATCACTGTTTTTCACTCAATGACTCAGGCATAAAAGATACATCGCAATGTATCCATAAAAATTCGAAGACTACTGAAATATTATTAATTTTCAGCAGCCAGGACACCTGATAAAAATGAAAAAAGACATTACATTCTCGCTTAAGACAATTCGTTTTGACGAAGATTATAACCCTTCGAAAAATACGCGTATTACCACTAACTTTGCCAATCTGGCCAGGGGTGAGAAACGTCAGGAAAACCTGCGCAACACTCTGGCGATGATCGATAACCGCTTTAATTCTCTGGCGCAGTGGGACAACCCCACAAGTGACCGCTACACCGTTGAGCTGGACATCATTACGGCTCAGCTGAATATCAAGGGCGAGGGAGTGTCCGACGCCTTCCCGGTGATTGAAATTTTAAAAACCAGTATCCTTGATAAAAAAACCAATCAGCGTTTTGAAGGCATTTTAGGAAATAATTTTTCCTCGTATGTGCGCGATTATGATTTCAGCGTGGTATTGCCAGAGCATAATAAAGACAAAGCAGGATTTAGCCTGCCGGATAATTTTGGCGTATTACACGGCGATATATTTAAACGCTTTATTAGTTCAGATACTTACAAAGCGCATTTCAGTAAAACACCGGTTATCTGCCTGAGTGTGTCGAGCAAAAATACCTATTATCGCACCGGTACTCAGCACCCGGTTTTGGGCATCGAATATCAGCAGGATGCCCCTTCCCTGACGGATGACTACTTCGCCAAAATGGGGTTGCGCGCCCGCTACTTCATGCCTGAAAACAGCGTTGCGCCATTGGCATTTTACTTCAGTGGCGATTTACTCAGCGATTACACCGATCTTGAGCTGATCAGCACCATCAGTACGATGGAGACCTTCCAGAAGATTTATCGCCCTGAAATTTACAATGCTAATTCCCGCGCGGGAAAACAGTATCAACCAAGTTTGAATTTCCAGGATTATTCATTAACCCGCATTGTTTATGACCGGGAAGAACGTAGCCAGCTGGCTGTTGAGCAAGGGAAATTTACCGAAGAACAATTTATAAAACCTTATCAGTCTGTTCTTAAACAATGGTCTGCTGAACCCGTTATCTGATTTATCCATAAAAATATAAGGTCACCTGTGATGAAAAAATTATTACCCACATCGACTGCGGGCAGTTTGCCTAAGCCCTCCTGGATTGCGCAGCCAGAGACACTCTGGTCGCCGTGGAAGCTGGAAGGTCAGGAATTAGTTGACGGCAAACTCGATGCCCTGCGTTTATGTCTGGAAGATCAGCAACAGGCAGGCATTGATATCGTCAGTGACGGCGAGCAAACGCGCCAGCACTTCGTCACGACATTTATCGAGCATCTCGAGGGCGTGGATTTCGAGAAGCGTGAGATCGTGAAGATCCGCAACCGCTATGATGCGAGTGTGCCCACCGTCGTGGGTCCGGTGAGCCGCAAGAAATCCGTTTTCGTTGAAGATGCGAAGTTCCTGCGCAAGCAAACCACCCAACCGATCAAATGGGCCCTGCCGGGACCGATGACCATGATCGACACGCTGTATGACAATCACTATAAAAGCCGTGAAAAACTCGCCTGGGAATTCGCTAAAATTCTCAATGAAGAAGCGAAAGAATTAGAAGCGGCGGGCATCGATATTATCCAGTTTGATGAGCCGGCCTTTAACGTATTTTTTGATGAAGTGAATGACTGGGGTATCGCCACATTAGAAAGAGCCATTGAAGGGCTGAAGTGTGAAACGGCTGTCCATATCTGCTACGGCTACGGCATTAAAGCCAACACAGACTGGAAAAAAACGCTGGGCACTGAGTGGAGACAGTACGAAGAGATTTTCCCGAAACTGCAAAAATCGAATATCGATATTATTTCTCTGGAGTGCCATCACTCGCATGTTCCGATGGAGCTGATGGAGCTTATTCGCGGCAAAAAGGTGATGGTCGGTGCCATCGACGTCGCGACCAATACGATTGAGACACCGGAAGAAGTCGCTGCAACGCTTCGAAAAGCACTGCAGTATGTCGATGCCGACAAACTTTATCCGTGCACCAACTGCGGCATGATCCCGCTACCGCGTGGCGTCGCACGAGGCAAGCTGGATGCATTAAGCGCCGGTGCAGAAATCGTGCGCAGAGAATTGCAGGCGAAATAACGTCGCCGGAGAGCACAATGACTGTCCCACCCGGGTCTCAAGCGGGGCAGTACCGACACTGATCCTTTCACTGGCTTAAATCCGCTATCTACATTCCAGCGGAACTCAGGAGAGAGGTATGCGTTTATTAATGTCGGGGAAAAAGCGTAAGGCGCTAAAATACGGTGTTACACCAGCCCGGTGCGAAAATCTCTCTCGCACCGGGCCAGACTGTCGGCATTCCCGCTCTGTTGGCTGCTGATAAAACTGCCTTCGGCTATGCCTGGCGTTATCGCGGGTTACATGGCCAGCATTTTCCTTTCATTGAGAATCACACACTCATTCTTCTGCGCTGCCATGCCGGTTTCGTCTTTTTACTGAATATCCACTGTAACCGTCACCTGGGAATTGAATATCCCTGTTTTTGGCACATTGCCAGTCGAGTTAATCGGATAAAGCTGCATCGCACTGGTACCGGTTTGGTTGTTGTAGTTAAAGTTTACCGGGATCTCGCCCCCCTTAGGGCTGATCGGATTGTTTGAGGTATCGTCCAGGCGAATGGCGATATCTTTGTTGTCTGTTTTTACAGCCGTTGAGTCAGTCGTATCCGGCGTACCATTAAATTCAAGGCTCACGTCTACGCCATTAGCAATGTTTGAACATTTTATCGAAAAATCGATTCTCTTTTTAGAGAACCCGGTTGGAGGCTGCCCTTTGGTGTTAAACACATTTTGCGCAATATTACCGAAATCGATATTGATAATGTCACCCTCATTGATAATACAGGTTTGAGGCACGGTAACGGTCCCTGACATGGTGACACTCGCCACACTTCTTGAAGCATAAGAACCTTTGGTGGTCGTGGCATAAACTCCGGCCAGATACGTTGGGGGAATAATATGCTTACCAACAAACGGACGTCTGATATAGAGTTTTACGTTTCCCTTACTTCCAGTATAAAAATTTGTATCCTGACCCATTAGAATACCATGATGTACATTATTAGGAACGTCGGTAAAAGGAACGGTATAATAATTATCCGTATTCCCCGCACCATCATATACCATGATTACAGTTTGATATTCGATGTTGTTATCAAGAATATACCATTGGCTCGCATGCCCAACAGGTGCCCCCCCGGCATCCGCCTTGAAATAAAAAGACCACCCTAACTGATCCGTATCACATTGGGCTGTATAATAGTCGCCTAAATCCCAATCATACACGACAGGGGTCTCACCTGTTTTATTATCCGCCGGTGACGTAATCGTTCTGTTGTAGCTAAAAGAAAATTCCTTTGGGCCACCCGTCGTACTAGGGGTGCAATGACCAGACCCTGCTGCCGAAGCAGAACCACAAAATAATGCAGTACAGACACCCGCCAGCAGCCCTAAAATAATCACAGCCGGTGAAACTGAAGATTTATATTTCAACATAACATTACTCACAGATTAATCAGTTGTGTTTAAATTTGCGTGGAAAAAAGTTCACTTTTCACACCATAGTCATTAATTGTCATCCATGACAGAACGCCGTGGAGATCAACGCCGGATAACGTGAAGTTAACGGATGAAAAAGGTGCAATTACCTTCACATCATTTAATGTCGTCTCATTCAGTTTCACAGAGTAAAAACTGATGTAATAGGGCGTCGGATTCGCTACAGACAGCGTATTTTGCTGTAATGACCACTTCAGTTTGTTACTGATATCGCTTGCAGGTTCGTCCAGCCCCTTAGGGCGATAAATTAATTTTATTCTGGTTTTAACGGCAAGCTCGACCGTCCCCGCTTTTTTTTCGGCTAACGGGATAGCTTTAACACTTAACCAAAACAAGGATTCTTTATTATCCGGTAAAGATGATTGCGTTTTCATCACGCGTAAACTGCGCTGACTCTTTTTATTAATTTTAAAAAGTGGCGGTGTCAGCACAAACGGCACGGGGGTTTTATCAGCGCCTTCTATCCACGCCTGAATAAGATAAATTTGTTGTTCCGTATTTAATACATCTATAGCGGCAGATTTCTCACTCGCATCATAAATTAACCTAGTGCCACCTAGCGCAATTCCCGCGTTTGCGATCGCAGGGAATAAGGTAAAAATGATGAAAGTCATAAAAAAACTTTTTACTTTTTTGCGCATAGTCATACTTCTTGTTAAATGCTGAGCAGCATCCTGGATGCTGCCCAGCGTTATTGATAGGAGAAAGAGAGCTCGACTAATCCTGTCACAGAACCCGCGGTGGCACTCCCCTGCGGGGTAACCATTCGGGATTGCAAATCCAGTACGGCATCATGTGATGGGTTGACGGTAATCGTACGAGTGGCGCCATTCCGGACAATACTGCCGCCGGTGTCTTTGATTTCAATCGCCACATGAGAACTGCTTCCCATGTTTTTAAAGAAATCAGGGTTACTCTCGTCGGCATCGCCCGTGAAGACGACAGAAACCGCTGTTGTCGTCACCGGGCACTCCGTCAATTTCAATGCAAAAGGCACCCAGCCCGTTGCATCCCCGCGATTACTCAGTTCGTTAGTATAAAAACTGCCCAGCGGAACTTTACCATGTACCGTGTCTTCCGATAACGTACAGGGAGAGGCCACGATATTGGCAGATATATTCAATGCTGTTCCTTCATCGGCAAAGGCATTCGACGCCGATATAAGCAACACTACAAAGAACGCCGTCACGATTGTTTTCACCATCCTTTGCTCACTTATCCGTAGCCGCTTAGCTATAGGTGAAAGTAACCTGCACAGCAGAACTTACCGCACCTGGCGCAACAGCACCTTTTTCGCTGTAGAGACGGGCTTTAACCGTAAAACTGGCGTTCCCCTTGTCTACCGTCACGTTGCCATAGCTGGCGCCGTTCTTCAGGAACGTTGTGCCGTCGGTTTTCGCCAGCTGCGTACTCACGGCTTTCGAACCACCTGACGCCGCGTTGGCATAGCCATTCGCGTCGTTGGTATCCGCAGTCCCGGCGAAGGTCGCATTGACCTTGGTGGTGACGCTTGGGCAGCCCGTCAGGTTAAGCGTGTAGTTAGTCGACCATGGTGAAAAGCTTTTTGCGGCCGCAATGGTGTTTGCCTGAACCTCACCCAAAGGGATAGAGACGGTTTTTGAATCCGTAGACACGACGCAGGTCGGCGAAACGATATTCGCTTTTACGTTGATCGTGCTGTCTGCAGCAAATGCGTTAGACCCCATTGCACCGCTAAGCGCAATCGCCGACAGCGCGAACAACGCGATTTTTTTTCCATTCATGTTCATTTTTTTTCCTTACTTACGTTGAGTTAATGTATGAAATTAGTGAGCTTCACAAATTTCTTTTAGACTGATGATCTCAATTTCCGCCTGACTTTCGGGGATCTGGTAATTTACCGTACACGATTCCCCAACCCCTTTACCCCATTGCGCGAGAAGCGATCCCTTAGCCGGGAGTCCACTTAAATAAGCTTCGCCCGCTTCACCGACTAAACCTGCTGAAATTCCACCATCGTTGTTCTGAAGGGAAACAGAGGTACCAAAGGGCAAAAACTTTCCATTGTTTTGTTTTATTTGCATCATTACGCGATAACCGATATGCGTAACGAATGACGCTTTGACTACGGCACCGCGTGTCGGCACGACATCTTTGGCGCTTTCATCTAATTCCACATTCTGTCGTAAACTTGTGGTATCAAGGGAAACCGTATTTCGACGATAAGGTGAAATATACGTCAGCACCGCGTAACCCTCTTCATCGGTATGGATGCCGTTGGTATTCTTTATTCTGGTATCACCTGAGCCTGGCGCAGCAACTAAAGCCACTGTCTCACCCAAGGGTTGAGAAAGCGTGATACCGCCACTATGAACAACGGCCCCGCCTTTCAAGCCGTAATTCAGGCGATTAGAATATTTGTTATAGCTATAGCCAACGTTCGCATTACCGTAACGCCCTTGATAGGTAATATTGGTATTGCCTGAACCGCCCTGACCTTTATTGCCCTGGCTTTGACTCACACTGTAATTAAGGTTGTTGTCATCCAGTAACGTGCCACTAATTCCAGCCTGCTGGGAGACTTGCCCGTTACTGTCATGGGTCATGTTATAGGTTGCCCATGAGCCTTTCAGCCAGCGGTCTAAAGGTAACGATACACTCAGCGTAAATTGTTTATCACTATCCTGACCGGAGATATAGCTGTTATTAAACGCCAGGTTATACGCAATACCGTTCCAGACATTGCTGTAGCCCCATTGCAGCGTTTGTTCCTTTGAATCATCGCCCCAATAATCCTGTACACTGGCCGAAAAATAGAATGAACCCATCTCTTCCGGTAATGACTGGTTAATCGACCCTTCTATTTTGCTCCGCTTATGAGTACGTATATCAAATTTTGCGAGGCTGTTATCTTCATCATTAAGGTCAACAGACTCCTGAAGGGTATAGAAACCACTGGTGGAATAACGATAACCCAATAATCTAAAATCGGTTCCGCTGTTAGCAAATGATTTTGCAAACAGGAAACGATACGATTGTCCCTTCTCAGTGACACCATCAGGCAGGTTTGTTTTTGCCTGAGTTACATCCACTGATACGGCACCAATTTCGCCTAAGTTGCTCCCCACCCCAAGCGCCAGCGCGGTGTAGTTTTTACTTCCCTGCATACCGGTATACATCGTCAGGCCTTTTGCAAAGCCGTGAATCAACGTAAATTGCCCAAAGGTCGGCGTAGCACCGCCATAGCCGTCGCGGTATTCACCCGCCGTTACGCTATATTTCGTGCGCCCTTCACGCTGTAACACAGGTACTGACGCATATGGCTGGACAAAGGTTTGCAAACTTCCGTCGCTTTCCTTTACTTCCACCGTCAGATCGCCGCTGTTACCGCTGGGATAGAGATCCGAAATTTCGAATGCACCGGGTGACACATAGCTTTGATAGATAACGTATCCATTTTGGCTAATGGTGACCTGGGCGTTCGTTTTCGCGATGCCCCTGACGATGGGCGCAAACCCTTGCAGGCTGTCCGGTAGCATTTCATCGTCGGAAGCAAGCTGAACGCCCCTAAACTGCTGGCCGTCAAAGATATCTGATGTGGAATAACTATCCCCCATCACCAGCTGCGACTTAAGAAACACAATACTACGCTGCACGTAGTTATTGATGCTTTGCCACTTGCGTTCACCGCCGTTATTATCCAGCGCGGAGTTATTACGATATCTCCATGGGCCGAGATTGAAACCGGAGCGTAAGTTCAGGTAATAGCTATTATCGCTGCCGTTACTTTCTGAGCCGGAATCCGAAGAGTCCGAAGAATTCGAGGAGAACGATGAACCTTGATCTTTTTGCTTCTCGTTTGCTCCGGAGAAATCATAGTCGAGCAGCAGCGCGGTGATCCCATCATCCCAGTTTTTGGGATCAACATAGCCCCGGGCATTTTGTGCAATCAATGCCTGTGGGATGGTAATAAGCAATCTTTGTTGCCCAAAATCAAACTCTGATGTCGCGTCTTTTACGGTAAGCAACGTCAGTGAACATTCTGCTTTAGCGGCGGCTTCCTTGGGCTTGACTTCAGCGGCATCGCTCTCGTCTTTCGATGCTTGCTCATCGGCCTTTTTCGGAAACTTCACCCCATAAGACTCAAGCTCCTCTTGCGTAAAGCAGGGAGTAAGGCCAACCGATTTCTCTTTATCAATATCCGTACCGTTCTGTGGCGTTGCGATAAACTCAACATAGCGGTGATCAACTTTGGCATCGTTGACAATAATATCAACCAGGTATCTCCCTGGTTGTTGACCGCCGTTGTCGGAAGCAAATGCCGACAGGTCGGCTACGTCGCCATCAACATGTTCAAGAAATGCTGGATTGAAATTAGCTTCGGCGTAACAGCCCTGCGAAAAAGCAGCCAGGACGATGCTACCCATAGCAAAATATCCAAATTTTTTCTTTTTATACGTATTTTTGAAAAAATTGTAATCCATTGTGGATATTTTAACGTGTGACATTCGCTATCTCTTGATCATAATTCCATTGAAAAAAGAGGATTATTTAATCGCGGCTTTGACAGGATTGGTGCTTCCGCCGTAATCCGTTATCGCCGTAAACTGCAATTCCTGAGAATTACCCGCAGCAGCAGGGAACTCATAGGTTGCTTCGCCTTTTGGTAAAACCATATTGACGTCTTTTACGTCGTTACCATTAATACTCACCTTATCCAACGTCACCGCATACTCGGATGGATTTTTCACCAGTAATTTATTGCCTGAGTGGAACCATTGCAGCTGTGCTGGCGCATCTTCGACTTTTGTCGTTAAGCTTGTTGGGCGATAGAAAAGCTTAATTCGTGTTTTAATCGCCAGTTGCAGCACATTCTGTGATTCGCCTTCTTCTGGCGCTGGTGGAATCGCTTTTACGTTAACCCAGAACACAGATTCACGATCGGCAGGAAGATCGCCCGGCGTTTTGATAATACGCAGCATATTTTCTTTGCCCGCATTTAAGCGAAATAACGGTGGCGTTAACGAAAAGGGAACATTTTTATTTCCGTTGCTATCATCAACCCAGGATTGAATAAGGAAATACTGTTTTTCAGTTTTGTTAGATACGGTGAGTGACGCTTCTTTATTTTTAGCATCATATACCACTCGCGTAGAACCCACGACCACGCCACCCACAGCGAATGCAGACGGAGCCGCCGCAGCCAGCATTAAACCAGCAGCAAGATATTTTACGTTGAATTTCACAATTAATTCCTCAAAGGCGGGCACCAACGGATGTTGGTGCCCTGAATTATTTACTTATATGCGAGCTGGAATTCAGCCTGAGAATTTGCATGACCAGAAACAACTGGTACTGCGGTAGCGACGTAGCGCGCTTTGAACATCAGCGTATTTTGACCATCTTTCAGAGCATAGTCGGAGCTCGCCTTGTTTAGTGGAATGACGGTAGCGGAGGTCGCATCAGAAATTTCAATGCCCACGCCTTTAGCGGCACCAGACTCACCACCGATGCTTAACAGGTCCTTATTCACTTCATCACTTGAACCGCGGAAGGTGATGTTGGTGTTTTTCAGAGTGGTAGTAGTGCACTCTTCCAGAATGATTTTAAAATCTTTGTAAGTTGAAGAATCTTTCGCTTTTGCAAAGACAGAAGACTTCACCTGACCCAGGTTCACGTTCTGATTTTGCGTGCCAGTGGAAACGACGCAAGGTGCGTTGACAATATCACCGGTGAAATTAATGGTGCCATCGCTTGCCATAGCAGCAGAGTTAAACATGCCAGCAACGATCAGCGCAGGGACTGCTAATTTAACAAATTTCATTTTACATCCTTTATTTAGAGACTAACCCATTCACTTGGGAATTAATTCATGTAGTAACACAGATATAGTGGTGCAGACCTTCAGTAGAACGACTTCTGATAACGGTTTGTGTTTAAAACCAGGTGGTGCACTCCACTGGCGCCATAATATTTAGTTGAATGAGCCTTGTCGTCATCTAATTTAAAGCACCGGTAGCCTTAAATGCACTTCACAAAGGTAACGTGCTGATATTACAGGGTGTTTCAAATCATTAAGCGGACCTTAATGCATGATTAAGAGACTTTATTTACGATGGAATGATAATCTTCTTGCAGTGCTTAATAGCCGTTACTTTTCTAAAGTTTCCTATATTTGTATTAAGTACCGTTCGGGAGTCTTCTCTTGTTCCCCTCGGACGTTAATCGTTTGAATACCATCAACAAAGTTATATTAAGGATTTATAATGAAGGGAAAATCTAGTCGCAAAAATACGTTAATTTCTCTGGGGTTAGTACCCCTTGCTTTATTAGCAATGTCAGGTAATGCACATGCTGCTGATTCGACAATCAATATTACCGGCACCGTGGTGGCTTCCCCATGTACTATAGAAGCGGTGAAAAACGTCGACCTGAGCGATATTGATGCCACCAAGTTAGCGACTACCGGTAGCGCATCTACGTTTATCAACTTCGGGATCGCTCTGTCAAATTGCCCGGCGACGACGACCAGTGCCACCGCAACGTACTCTGGCACCGCCTCTAATACCGACTATTATGCTAACTCGGGTACAGCAAAAAATGTCGAGGTTGAAGTAGCCAGCACTTGGTCCTCATTACCTATGGGCAATGGCGCCACGCAGAGCGTTACCATTGACGCTTCAACACATGCTGCATCTTTTAACTTGAAAGCCCGCGTTAGAAATGATGGTAAAGGTTCTGCCGCTACACCGGGTACAGTTTCAAGCGCAGTTCAAGTAGCTGTTGATTACAAGTAAGTAGACAGAACGTAAACGCCACCACGCTACTGATCTCAAAACCTCTGGGTACAAGAAAATGCCATTTGAGCATTCTCTTGTACTCCTTTCATTTAAAAGAACTTTTACACTCTTTTATGATGTTTAATAACCCCACAAAATTATTGTTTCTCAACGATGCTTTGTTGTAGGTCATGAATATATTTACCGGCTGCGGCGAAAAGTCGCACTCCAGTATTTTAAAGTTATAAATATCTGAAAACTTCCGCGCAAACCACTCTGGAATAAAGCTCACTGAATCAGAACGTTCAACGATAGAGGCATTGACATGCAATGAGCTACTCGAAAACGAGAAGGTTCTTTCCCCGAAATAATTCTCAATATCCGATTGCGTTTGTTGTAAGCCGTTTGATTTGATATTCAAAAAGGTGGATTTCTCAGTTTTCATACTTTCGTGCGTAAGCTTATCTTTCAGTCGCGGATGATCCTTACGACAAATGGCGACCGCTTTTTCGACCGTGTACGGCTCAGTGATGGTTGAAAATCCATAGTGTGAGGTGGTATCAAAAATGATATCGGCTTTGCGATAGATAAGAATATCTTCAGCATTATCAAAATTCGGGTCGGAGCTAAGATGGACGATCTCACAGTTAATCCCACTTTTTTCGATCATCGAGAAAATCTCAGGCAGGATGCGTAAGGCCGCATACGGCGTGGCATGAATGACGAACCGTGATTTGATGTTTTTATCGGAGAAGTTATTGAGATTATCCAGCAGGGCATGGAAATGTTCGCTTAACAACGCATGCAGGCTCTCGGCCGTCGTCGTCACCACCAGCCCCTTACCTTCACGGACAAAGAGCGGATCGCCAAAAAACTCCCGGAGCTTGGTTAATGACTGGCTGATTGCTGGCGGCGAAATGTTTAACAGACCCGCAGCTTTAGTGACACTTCTGTGCTGATAAACGGCTTCAAATGTGAGTAAAAGATTTAAATCCAGGCCTTTAATATTATTGAGGCTGGTTATCAATGACTTACTGACCATGTGATATCTCCTGTTTTTTTATTGATTTATCCAGAAAAAATAAGGGTAGCCAAAACCTGTGTTCACATGATTTTTCTCACCCGACAAACTTTTCAAGACAACTACAAGGAAGTGTTGGCATCCCTGACCCTACGTTTACTTACAGTAATAAGTAACACCGTCCTTACAAGCAAAGTCATCAGTAATAACAACGCCCCTGGAATCAGTTACTTCTGGCAAGTCTGTAATAATATTACACCAAAAGTAAGCGGTATTTGTCCCTGACAGGCTCCATTTTTTTTTAAACATTCAATATGCGTTTCGGCTCGCTAATTTTCATCATTAAAACGTTAAGGACTGATGCTGCTTTTGTGATTTCCCACCGAAATCATTAATAATGGAATCGTTCAATATTCCAGAATGTCGTCTCGCCCGGCAAACAACATACAACGTAATGCGCCTTTCACGAGAACCCTAACGTGTTTATCGGCCACCGGCTGAGATTTTTCAGCGATTGTTATCGTGAACAGAGAAAAACGCGCACATAACTGCGTGACTGTGTGCCGTAAATGACAGGCCCAGCCTGGTGGATATCGAGCCAGTAAACCGCCGCCCAGCCCTGTGGCATTTACCCGCCACGATTACCCTGCGCCCTATTTATAAGTGGCCTGAATCTGTCTTAAACTGCGGCGGAATATCTCTTGTTGGCAGAGGTGATAAGCATTTTTAACGCGCGCCTGAATTTTCACCCTTGATCCACTTACAGTTTTTTCCTAGAGCCATGCCGCTTCGCTCGTGCCATTCTTAATCACGCTCATAACATGAATAACGTGAATTGAGGATATTATGAAAAAGACAATTATTGCATTATCTGCACTTCTGCTGGCTTCACCTGTTTTTGCCGCAACCACACACGCAACCGACGACACCGTTGCCGCCGCGAAAGCGAACGCCAATGACGCGAAACAAAAACTGCATGAAGAGCAGAACAAAGGTGAAGAGCTGAAGCTCAAATCCAAACACGCCGCTGAAGGTAAAAGCGAAAGCTTCGGCAGCAAAGTGAGTGAAGACTCCCAGAAAGCCTGGCATAAAACCAAAGAAGGCACCGAGAAGGGCTGGGATGCCACCAAAGAAGGGACGGAGAAAGGCTGGAACAAAACCAAAGAAGGCGCTTCGTCGCTGGAAAAGAAAGTCACTGAATAAGTTTTCTCCCCCCGATAAAGGCCGCACTTGCGGCCTTTTTTATTTCTGATCCCTGCGAATAAATCTCCCGCCCTGCGCGTTTACACCTTGCCCGCCTACTGGAGATCGCCTCATGATTCGCTCTGTCACCCTGCTCATGGTTATGCTGCTGTGCCCTGCCCTCTACGCAATGCCGGTTACTTATGCCATTAACAGCGAAAAAACGCCCATCACCCTCTCGTGGCATGCCTTTGGCGGCATCCTTTCCTGGGCGAATCTCAATGGCGTGACGGGAAACGTCACGCTGGACCCAACCAATGAATTTGCCGATCGCATTGATGTCACCATTCCCGTCGCCACGCTGGTGGCCTCCAACCGTCTGCTCACCTGGCAGCTCAAGAGCGATATGTTTTTCGATGCCGCGCGCTACCCTACGATCAGGTTCAGCAGTACCCGGGTGGTGGCGCTGGGCGATGGCCATTACAGAGTGTTTGGCTCGCTAAAGGTCAAAGATATTCAGCGCCCGGTGATCCTGGAAGCGACTCTGGACGAAGACAACGCGGCGGAGGCAATCTCCCTAAATGCCACCACCGCCATCTCACGCTCCGCCTATCACATGGATAAATTCGCCATGGTGGTAGATGACCGCATCGCGATAAAAATTGCGATCGACGCCCACGCGTCATAAGAGCCTTAATTGCAGCTGGCGTGCGCTGGCGGTGAGCGCCTTCGACGGGGTGCGGCCAATCAGCACATACTGATAGTCACTGTCGTTCCACCAGGCAATATTCATGCTGTGCCGCTGCTCGTTTTTGATATCCGTGACAACGGCCTTCTCAAGAGGCGAAATGCACAGCGCCAGCGGGCCGAAATCCGCGTGCAGCCAGACGATCTGCGCGATAGCGGTGCTGTCGTAGCGCAGCATCCGCACCATCTTCAGCTCGGCGCCCGCAATAACCAGCTGCTGCTCATTCACTTTGAGGCCGATATCCTGGGCGGTTCGCTGGATCCCCTGGGCAATCACCGACGGCGAGTTGTCGACATCCAGCAGGGTTTCAGCGCTGTAAAGCGACATATACTGAGCTTCAAGATCGCGAATCTGCTCGTTCTCACTCATTATCACCGCCATAGGGCGCGCCAGATACCCCAGCCCGGAACCGATCGCCAGGAAACTCAGTGATGCGGCAATCAGCGCACGTCGGCTAACGCCTTCGCGCGCGCCTGCAAGATAGTTATCGAGCCGCTGCTGCATCTGCGCTTCGGGTGCCTCTTTCAGCAACGGGGCAAACGCCTGCTGATAGTCCTGATGGCTGTTTTTCAGCGTCTCCATGCGCTGTGCCAGGGAGGTATCCACACACAGTTGCTCTTCAAACACACGGGCGTCGGCGCTCTCCATCTCACCATCCAGCCAGGCGATAATCGCATCGTCGTGATAAGGGGGCGTAAAACGTAACGAGTTCATGAGCGTTTCTCCTTCGCCACCGGACGGACATCCACCGTTTTGGCGAGCCGCGCCCGCGCCGTTGCCAGTCGGCTCATGATGGTGCCGATGGGAACCGACAGCGTATCCGCCGCCTCCTGGTAGGTAAATCCTTCGACACAGACTAAAAACAGCGTGTTGCGCTGGGCTTCCGGGAGGTCATTCACCCGCTGCATGATTTGCTGATAATGCAGACGATCGTCATCCTGCCCGTGGGTATCCGGGGCGATCAGATCTTCGCCTGGGACAAACCCCTGCCCCTGGCGGACGTGGCGCGCGCGCAGTTCGGAGATCCAGATCGAGTGCAAAATCGAGAACAGCCAACGGTCGATCCGCGTGCCCGGTGTATATTGCGCGCTCCTTTCGAGCGCGCGGACGCAGGTCGATTGAACCAGCTCTTCAGCCAGATCCCGGTTACGCGACAGCACCAGTCCGTAGCGCCAGAGACGCGTCAGATGTGCCGCCAGCTGTTGGCGAACGTCACTGGTTGTGATTTTCTACCCCTCCCGCAGAGATCAGGACTCCGGATGCCCGTCGATTGCCGCCTGCAGATCGCGGTACTCTTCGCAATCCTGGCCGCAGATCCCGGCAATGACTTTAAGCTGCTCTTTCGCCAGATCCGGGCGACCTTTTACCATCCATGCTTCCCCCAGATACTCCCGCGCTTTGGCATAGTTGGGCTGCAGGGCGAGCGATCGCTGGTAATAGCCAATGCCTTCATCCGTGCGCCCCAGTTTGCGGGTCGCATAGCCACGGTAGTTCCACGCCTCGGCCGTGTTGGCGTTTTTTAACGTATCCAGCAGGTTCAATGCCGCCTGATACTCGCCTTTTTTCGCGAGGTGGTACGCATAATTGGTTTTGTCCTCATCGCTGAGGCTGCTGGTTTTCTCCGGGACACACTTCTTACTCACACTGTCGTAGACCTGCCCTGAGGGGCAGTCCGGCGTTTTGCTTTCAGTATCAGTATTGCCCATGGCAAAGCCCTGCGGGGTCTGTAACAAAAATAACAGTACCGGGATAGCCAGAGGACGGGTAAAGGTACGGACTGAGGATGCGTTCATTTTCTACTCCTGGTGAAGGTGGGCAGGTCAACAAGGAGTAAACGCCCGAGCGTCCGATTCTATTCGCAGAAAACGCAGTTGAAATGACAGCCGAAATCATACTTATGGCCTATGCCATCCGTCATCAGTGAACGGTAGATTCAGATAATAATCAACGCAGGCTTAATTCCTGTCTCTAATAGCACACTCTTCACCTCCCGCCATTTTTATTTTTAATTCGGTCACAAACATAATATATCGTATAAATAATTTCTTAACCCCACCTGAATTAACAATTAAGCCCGCCTTAATTAAATACCCATTTACATTCTAAAATATCAAATATATTCAAATAAATGCTTTGGTATTATATTTAACAAATGACAGGAAAAAACAGCAAAGCCTTATGCCACAAGGCTCAGCACCCTCGCGCAAGCTGTACAAACCGGCAGAAAACTATTCAATTCAGAAGGGGTTAACTTGTCCATAATTGGCGCTTCATTTGCATATTCCGTTATTTATAGCTATATCATTTTCAGACCATTCAAATAATATCTTTATAAATCACAGGGCTTTATATAACACAAAAAACGCCGAATACAAGTTAACCCAAAGCAAATAAATCGATTCATCTGATGTTGCCACTAATTGCTGGCGGGCATCGGCCGCTCTGAAGATAACAACGGTGAGCACTATTTTAAAAATAGCGACTCCGCCGGGGGCGCTCTGTACCCGCAGAAAGATGATGGCTTCGTCTTGCACGCCATATCAATAAAAATCTGTTGGGAGTCATCAATATGAGCCAAATCTCTGTCATTTCGAAACTTACTGGCGTGGAAACCACCACCGAAGGCACTCAGGTTACTCTGGATCACTCCTCTATTGTGAAGCTCCACGTTGGGCGAGGCGACATTTCACACTACACGCGCAGCGGCGAAGACCTGATCGTGACCCTGAATTCGGGCGAAACCATCACCCTCAAAAACTTCTACGTCGGAGACGCTCAGGGCGCCAGCCAGCTGGTGCTGGAAGAGGGCAACGGCGCGCTGTGGTGGATTGAAGATCCCACCGCCGCCACAGAACACTATGAAGCGATATCTTCGATTGATGCGCTAATGGCCTCCTCCGGTGATACGGGCGGCGCGGCAATCTGGCCGTGGGTGCTCGGTGGCGTCGCTGTCGCAGGTGGGATCGCGCTTGCCGCTGGCGGTGGCGGCGGTGGCGGAGGGGGTGGCGGAGACGATGATAATGGCAACGGCAACCCAGGCAATCCGGGGAACCCGTCTGACCCGGATACCACGCCGCCTGACGCGCCGACCAATCTGCAGTTCTCGGCAGACGGCAATATCGTCACCGGGACGGCAGAACCGAACAGCACCATCACCCTGAAAGATGCGAACGGAAATCTGGTCGGCACCGGTAAAACCGGCAGCGACGGTAAATTCACTATTGAACTGGGCACCCCGCTCAACAACGGCGAGCAGATTACTGCCACCGCGACCGACTCCTCCGGCAACGTCAGTAAAGAGGCCCATGCGACCGCCCCGGATCTGGTCACGCCCGACGCACCGGACATTTTAATCGTTAACGACGATGTCGGCAGCGAAACCGGCCCGCTGGATAACGGGCAGCGAACCGATGATGCGCGTCCTACCCTGAGCGGTATCGGCGAAGCCGGAACCACCATCACTGTCTTCGACAACGGCACCAAAATCGGCACCACCAAAGTGGATGCCAACGGCAACTGGAGTTTCACGCCGCCTAACGCGCTGGCTAACGGCAGCCACACCCTGACCACCACCGCGACCGATGCGGCAGGCCACACCAGCCCGCCTTCTGCGGGGATCACCATTGTGGTAGATACCGTCGCGCCAACGGCCCCTGTGATCTCCAGCGTCACGGATGACGTCAATCCTGTCACCGGGCCGGTGAACAATGGCGGCAGCACCAACGATCAGCGCCCGCAGCTCACGGGTACCGCCGAAGCGAATTCAACGGTCACGATCTACGATAACGGCATTGCGATTGGCACCGTCACCGCTGCCGCGAACGGCAGCTGGAGCTTTACCCCGTCGGTCAATCTGAGTGAAGGCAGCCATGTGCTGACGGTGCGCGCCACGGATGTGGCGGGCAATACCGGCCCCGCCTCAGCGGGCTTTACGATTAATGTCGATGTGACTGCGCCCGCCGCGCCATCGGCCTTTGTGGTGAACGATGAAGTCGGCTCCATACGCGGTGCGGTTACAGCAGGCCAGACCACCGACGCCAGCCAGCCGAGGCTCACGGGCCGTGGCGATCCGGGCAGTACGATTATTATTTACGATAACGGCGTGGAAGTGGGCAGAGTCACCGTCGGCCCGAACGGGCTGTGGAGCGTAGCGCCTGACGGCCCGCTGGCGGAAGGCCCCCACTCCGTCACCGTGCGTGAAATTGACGCCGCCGGTAACCAGAGCGGGTTGTCCCAGCAGATTAACTTTATCGTCGACACGATCGCGCCAGGCCAGCCAACCGTCACCCTCAATCCCGCCGGGAACCAGGTCACCGGCACGGCTGAACCGAACAGCACGATCACCATCAGCAACGGCACCGGTGTGATCGGCACCGGCGTTGCGGATGGCAACGGCAACTACACCATCAACCTGAATACCGTACAAAATAACGGGCAAACCCTCTCGGTCGTCGCCTCCGACGCCGCCGGGAATGCCAGTATCCCGGTCACGGTCACCGCCAGTGACAGCATTGCGCCTAACCCGCCAACAGGGCTGACAGTCTCAGGTGACGGGACCAGCGTTAGCGGAAACGCCGAGCCAAACAGCACCGTCACCATCAAAGACACCGGCGGCGGCGTGATTGGCACCGGCACTACCGATGCTAACGGCCATTTCACCGTGCCGGTCTCCCCACCGCAAACCAATGGCGAAGTGCTGGATGTGATCGCAAGCGACGCCGCGGGTAACGACAGCCAGCCAGGGCACGCCGACGCGCCGGATACAACCGATCCGCTGGCGCCAACGAATCTGGTGGTTTCTGACGATGGCACGACCGTCACCGGCCAGGCCGAACCGGGCAGCACGGTGAGTATTAAAGGGCCGGATGGCGTGGAAATCGGCAGCGGCAAAACGGGCGATAACGGCGATTTTTCCGTTACCCTTTCGCCGCCGCAAGTTAACGGCGAAAAGCTGACGGCTGACGCCACGGACCTTGCCAACAACACCGGACCCACGGCTCCGGTAACGGCACCGGATACCACCCCGGCGCAAACGCCGGAGATCACCTCGGTCTACGATGACGCCGTTAATGTGGTGGGTGATGTCGCCAACGGCGGCCTGACTAACGACCCGACGCCGACCATTCGCGGCACCGGCGAGCCAGGCACCACGCTCTATCTGTTCAGCGGTTCCGATCAAATCGGCACCCTCGTCATTCCCCAAAGCGGTAACTGGGAATTTACGCCTTCGGTCCACCTGCGCGAGGGCGGCCACGTCCTGACGGCCACCGCCATCGACGACGCCGGAAATGCCAGCGGCACCTCGAACAGCTGGAGCATCACGGTTGATAGCGTGCTCCCTGCCGCACCGGTGATCACCTCCGTCGTTGACGATGTCCCGGGCAGAACCGGCCCGCTGGATACGGGTGAAATCACCAACGACTCCCGTCCGACGCTCAACGGTACGGGCGAACCGGGCGCCACCATCAGCATTCGTCTGGACGGCGTGCAGATCGGCACCGCGCTGGTCAGCAGCGGCGGGGCATGGACCTTTACCCCGACGCTGGCGCTCCCACAGGGTGGGCCGCATACGCTGACCGCCGTCGCGATCGATCAGGCCGGGAACGTCGGCACGGTTTCAAACGGTTTCCAGATCATCGTAGACACTACGCCACCACCGGCGCCGTCGATCGGTACGGTCACCGATAATTCCGGCGCTGTCACCGGCCCGGTCACCAGCGGAACACCGACGGACGAAACCCTTCCTGCGATGACGGGGACCGCCCCGCCGGATACGATTATTACCGTTTACGACGGCACGACCCTGCTCGGCACTGCCACGCTTGACGGTAACGGTGGCTGGAGCTTTACCCCCACCACTCCGCTCACCAACGGCACTCACTCCCTGACGGTGGTCGCAACCGACTCCGCAGGCAACGCCACCGCCTCACCGCCGTTTAGTCTGGTGGTGGATACCGTGGCCCCTGCGACGCCAGATTCTCCGGACGTCACCGTGAACCCGGACGGGCTGCCGACCGGCACACCGCTTAATCCGGGCGAAGCCACCCGCGACACCACGCCGACCTTAAGCGGCACCGGTACGCCGGGCGATACGGTCACGATCTACATTGATGGCGTCAAACAGCCCGATGTGGTTACCGTTCAGCAGGACGGAACATGGAGCTGGACGCCGACTCAGGCGCTGCCAAACGGCTCTTACGATGTCGCCCTGACGGTCACCAATCAAGACGGCGCGGGCAACGAAAGTGCGCCATCCCAGCCGGTCACCATCGTGATTGATACGGACCCGCCTGCCACGCCAACCGCACCGGTCGTCACCGATAACGTCAGCCAAATCACCGGGCCGGTCGATAACGGCGACAGCACCAACGATTCGCGTCCGGTGCTGAGCGGCACCGGTGTGGCGAACGACGTGATTATTATTTACGACAGCGTCGGCGGTGCGCCGAAGCAGGAGGTCGGGCGCGTCACCGTTGGCGCGGACGGCAGCTGGAGCTGGCGGCCAGACACCCCGCTGACGCAAACCACCCATGCCTTCACCACCACCGCCACGGACGAAGCGGGGAATATCTCGGACGTCTCCCCGGTGGTGACCATAACCGTGGATACCACGCCTCCGTTGACGCCGGCAATCACCGCTGGCACCGTCGCGAGCGGCGGTTCGACATCAGACACCACGCCGACCATCAGCGGAACGGGCACCAGCGGCGACACGGTGATTATCTATAACAACGGGGTCGAAGTTGACCGCGTCAACGTTACCAACGGCACCTGGACCTGGACCAGCCCAACCGTCGCTGACGGCGCGCTGAACCTGACTGTCTCCTCCGTCGATGCGGCGGGTAACGTCAGCGGCACCAGCCCGGTGTACACCATCACGGTGGATACGGTCGCCCCGACGACGCCGCAGATTGATACGATCTCCAGCAGCACGCTGGCGAACGGTGTGCTGTACACCAATGACAACACGCCAACCATCAGCGGGAAAACCGAGGTCGGGAGCACCATTACCGTTTCTGTTGACGGGGGTGCGCCGCTACAGGCCACCGTGGACGCTAACGGCAACTGGACGCTGACGCTGCCAGACGGCTCGGCGCTGAGCGATGCGCCTCATACCATTATCGTCACGGCCACCGACGCCGCCGGGAACGCCACCCCGAGCGCGCCGGTTACCGTAACCGTTGATACGGATGCGCCAGACGCGCCGGTCGTCAGCAGTCTCGCAATCGAAGGGACACCGTTGACCGGGACCGCAGAAGCCGGTTCCACGGTAATCGTAAAAGGGGAAAATGGCGTTGAACTGGGCCGCGGGGTGGCCGATGCGGGCGGCAATTACTCCATTGCCCTTTCACCGGCACAGACCAACGAAACCACCCTCACCGTCACGGCCAGCGATGCGGCAGGCAACGTCAGCGGCCCAACGGGTTATCAAGTCACAGACACGCCGGATCTGCCAGCCGTCCCGACCATCACGTCGATCATTGATGACAACGGCACGAATGGCACCGTCGAAGTGAAAGGGGCAAGTTCCAACGACACCACGCCAGTCCTGAGCGGGACCGCCCCACCGAACAGCATTGTGACCATCTACCTTGACGGGGGTCTGGTGCCGTACGCCGTCGTCACCGCCAGCCCAACCGGCGAGTGGACGACCAGCTCGCTGATTCCGCTCGGCGAGGGGCCACACAGCTTTGCCGCCACCACCACCGTGGGCGGTTTGACGAGCGGTCTCTCCCCGGCGGCTACCGTCACCATCGATCTCACCGCGCCTGGTACACCGGTGCTCGGCGCAGTGACCGATGATGTCGGTCCGGGTACCGGGCCGCTGACCAGCGGTCAAACCACCAACGACAGTCGCCCAACCCTGAGCGGCACCGCAACGGCGGGCGACACCATTACCATCTACAACAACGGTACCGCCATTGGCACCGTGGTTGTCGGCTCGACGGGCACCTGGAGCTTTACGCCAGGCGGTGCGCTGGGAGAAGGCAACCACGCCCTGACCATTTCCGCCACCGATCCGGCGGGGAATGAAAGCGCACAATCACCGGCATTCAACATCGTGGTCGATACGGTCTCCACCACGCCGGTCATTGTCGGGGCAGACGATAATGTCGGCACCGTGACCGGGAATGTCCAAACCGGTGGCACCACCAACGACACCACGCCGACCCTTTCGGGCACGGCAGAAGCCAACAGCAGCGTGGCGATTTTCGAAGGTAGCAACCAGATTGGCACCGCCACCGCCAACAACCTGGGGAACTGGACCTTCACCCCCACCACGCCGCTCACCGAAGGCTCACACACCTTTACAGTGGTCGCGACCGATCCACAAGGGAACGTCAGCACCAGCTCCAACAGCTATAACGTGATTGTCGATCTGACCCCACCCGCAGTGCCGGTACTCAGCGCCGTCGCCGATGATATTCAGGGCGGCGTGGTCGGGAATCTGACCGCAGGACAGGTCACTAACGACGCCACGCCAACCTTCACCGGGACGGGCGTCACGGGCAGCACCGTTCATATTCTGAATAACGGCGTAGAAATTGGCACCGCGGAGGTCATTAACGGTTCGTGGACCTTTATACCGCCAAACGGGCTGACGGATGGCCTGTATAACATCAGGGTCAATGCCACCGATGCAGCGGGTAACGTCTCCGCTAACTCGCCGGTCTTCTCCTTCACCGTCGACACCACGCCGCCAGACGCGCCGGTGCTTACCACGGTGCAGGATGACGTCGGCCCGGTCACCGGCACGATTCCTGAAAACGGCACCACCAATGACAACCGTCCAACCTTCAACGGTACCGGCGAAGTCGGGGCGACCGTCACCCTGCTCAACGATGGACAACCCTTCGGCACCGCAGTGGTGAACGCCCAGGGGAACTGGACCTTCACGCCAACCGCACCGATGGCTGACGGGCCACACACCATCACCCTCAGCACCACCGACGCGGCGGGCAATACCAGCACCACCTCCACCACCTTCGATCTGACGGTGGATACCCAGCCGCCAGCGGCACCGACCATTATTAACGCCACCGATGACGTCGGCAGCGTGCTGAACCCGGTTCAGTCCGGACAGACCACCGACGACACCCGGCCACAGCTGAACGGCTCGGCGGCGAACAACGCCACGATCATCATCTATGAAAACGGCGTGCAGGTCGGCACCGTGCAGGCTAACGGCTCGGGCGAATGGAGCTTCACCCCGCCGAACCCGCTGAGCAACGGCAGCCATACCTGGACTGCCACCGCGACCGACGCGGCGGGCAACGTCAGCGTGGCCTCGCCGGGCTTCACGGTGATCGTCGATACGGTTGCACCGCTGGCACCGGTTATCACTCAGGCGCTTGACGATGCAGGAACCGTCACTGGCCCGCTCGGCAGCGGCCAGACCACTGACGACACGCTCCCTCGCCTGATCGGGACCAGCGAGCCGAACGCCAGCATCAATATCCTCGAAAATGGTCTGGTGATCGCCACCACCACGGCGGACGCCAGCGGGAACTGGGCGGTGACGCTCACCACCGCACTTGGGGCGGGACCGCATACCTTTATTGCCCAGGCGACCGACGCGGCGGGCAACAACAGCGATCCGTCGGCAACCTTTACCCTGAATGTCGACCTCACGCCGCCGGCCGTTCCGGTACTGGTTTCCGTGGTGGATGACGTCGGAACCGTCACCAACCTGACCAGCGGCCAGCTCACCAACGATGCACAGCCGACGCTCACCGGGACAGCCGAAGCGGGATCGACGGTGAAAATCTTTGATAACGGCGTGCTGATTGGCACCGTCACAGCCACAGGAGGTGCGTGGTCCTTTACGCCGTCACCGGCGCTGGGCGACGGGCTGCATCCGCTGACCATCACCGCCACCGACGCCGCGGGTAACGCCAGTGGCCCGACAACGGCCTTTGTGGTCAATGTCGATGCGACTGCGCCAACGGCGCCAGTGATCGCCTCGGTCGTGGACGATGTCGGTACTGTCACCGGGCCGGTGATTAACGGCAACCCGACCAACGACACCCAGCCGACGCTGAGCGGGACCAGTGAGCCTAACGCGGTGGTGCGGATTTATGACGGCACGACGCTGGTCGGCACCGTCACCGCGGACACCAACGGCAACTGGACTCTGCCACAGACCACCACCACGCTGACCAACGGGCAGCACAACTTTACCGCGACCGCCACCGACGCGGCGGGCAATACCAGCGCACCATCATCCATCACCTCGATTGTGGTGGATACGGTTGCTCCGGGGCTGCCGGGCACGCTGGCCGTAATCAGTAACGGCACCCACGTCACGGGCCTGGCGGAAGCAGGCAGCACTGTCACCATTACCAGCAGCACCGGAACGGTGCTCGGCACGGCGACGGCGGACGGCAGCGGGGCTTTCAACGTCACCATTTCACCGGCGCAGACCAACGGCGAAACGCTGCTGGCCTTTGCCACGGATAAAGCCGGGAACGCAGGCAATACCCAGAGCGTCACCGCGCCATTCACCAACCTGCCGAATGCGCCGCTGATCACCACCGTCAACGACAACGTGGGGACCATTACCGGTAATCTGACCAACGGCAAAGCCACGGATGACACGACGCCAACCCTGAGCGGGACGGCGCAGCCGAACTCCACCATCACGCTGTATAACAACGGCGTGGCGATGGGCACCACGACCACGGACATCAACGGTAACTGGACCTTCACTACGCCTGCACTGAGCGAGGGTTCTCACGCCTTTACCGCCACGGCGACCAACGTCATCGGCGGCACCGGGCCGGTCTCGATTCCGACCACCGTTATCGTTGATACCGTCGCACCGAGTGCGCCGAACGGAACCTTTAACGCCGACGGCAGCGTGCTGACGGGCAGCGCAGAAGCGGGCAGCACCGTGACGATTCGCCTGGCGGATGGCACCCTGGTGACCACTACGGCGAACGCCGGAGGCACCTACAGCTACACCTTCCTCAATAAACAGACGGAAGGCCAGACCCTGCAAATCACCGCCACCGACGCGGCAGGCAACACCTCGACGCCAGGCTCTGCGCTGGCGCCGGTTGTGCCGCTGTCGGCAAGTTCCAACGTCGAGGAACTGGCACTCACCTCCGACGCCACGGTGACCAACGCCCAGTACAGCGATTACGGATTCCTGCTGGTCGGGGCGCTCGGTAACGTGCTCACCCTGCTCGGCAACGATACGGCGCAGGTCGGCTTTACCGTGGGTGCGGGCGGGAATGCGGATATCTCGATTAACGCCGATGCCACAGGCGTGGTGCTGTCGCTGCTCAACACCCTGGAAGTGGTGGTGCAGCGCTGGGATGCGGTCAACGGTACCTGGACCACGGTGGTGGATACCGGTCTGCCGCAGTTCGCCAACCTGCTGACGCTGGGCGCCAACGGCGTCACCCTTAACATGACCGGGCTGACCGAGGGCCAGTACCGCGTACTCAGCTACAACACCAACCTGCTGGCGACCGGGTCGTACACCAGCCTTGACGTGGATGTCACCGAAACCAGCGCCGGGACGGTAACGGGAGTGACCACCCAGTCCGGTAACGTCATTCTGGACAATGACCCAACCACCGGCAGCGACAACGCCCCGGCAGGCACTCGCATCACCGCCGTCACCGATTCCCAGGGCCACACGGTGAACGTGACAGCGGATGGCACGGTGATCCAGGGCCAATACGGTACGCTGACGATTAACCTCAACGGGAGCTACACCTACACCCTGACCAACACCAGCGCCGCGATTCTGGGCCGGACCGAGAGCTTCACCTACACCATCGGGCATAACGGTTCCACCGCCTCGGCGCAGCTGGTGATCTCCCTCGGGGCGAACACCGTCACCAACAGCGTCACGGCGGTCGATGATTCCGCGAGTTTCACCTTCGACACCAGCGTTCACGCCATCAACAACGGCACGTCGTCCCAGGGCGGCTTCACCGTGGTGGGCGTCAATCTGGGCAACACGCTGAGCCTCAATCTGCTCGATGATTTGAGCAATCCGATCATCTATAACGTGGCGGAAGGCACCACCCGCACCATGACCATCCAGGCCTCCGTCGGTGGCGTGGCGCTGGCCTCGGTGTTCGATCTTTACGTCTATAAATTCAACGACGCGACGCAAACCTTCGAGCAGATGCGCGTTCAGCCAGGCTGGCTGCGCGCGCCGCTGCTGGGCGGTACGTCGGGCACCCTGACGCTCAACCTGCCGGCCGGGGAGTACCTGTTCCTGCTGAACACCGCAGCCGGTATCACGGCGCTGACGGCCTACACCCTTAACGTACTGGAAGACCATGTTTACACCGTCTCAAGCGTCGGCGGCAGCACCACCGGCGACGTGCTGGCGGATGATATTATTCCGGCGGGCACCCACGTCACGGCGGTGAACGGCGTGGCGGTCAACGGTACGGGCGTCACCACCATTCAGGGGGAATATGGCACCCTGACCATCAATGCGGACGGTAAATACACCTATACCCTGAACAGCGGCGTCGGGGCCGACCACATCAAGACGCCGGACACCTTCGTCTACACGGTGACCGCGCCAAACGGCGATAAAGACACGGCGTCCCTCAACATCACCCCAACTCCACGGGCGATGGATGCGGTCAACGACGTGAGCGCGGTGATGGATGTGACGTCGGTGCACCATACGGCGGCCTACTCGGACACCACCGTCGGCAACGCCACCTGGACGGCGGCTCTGCTGGCGGCAACCCAGGGCAGCGGCAGCGGCACCTTCGTGGTCGACGCCAACACCGCCCTGCATAACGTGGTGCTGCACTTTAACGTCGCCTCGCTGCTCTCGCTCGGCGGCCTGACGGTGGACTGGGTGCTGTCGAATGGTGCCACTACCGTGCGCAGCGGTTCGTTCAACGGCGGATTACTGCTGGGCGGCACGGCAACCATCAACCTGAACGGGCTGGATCTGGAGGCGGGCACTTACACCCTCTCCTACACCGGGAAGATGGGCGCGCTGGCGGTGGGGCAAATCACCATCACCCCGGACGTGGTGGGGACCACCTACTCGCTCAATCAGTTCGATTCCACCAGCGGGCACACCGTTAACGGCAACATCTTCGACGGCACCGATTCGCAGGGGGCAATGGATCAGCTGCACTCGGTGGATACCCGTCTGAGTATCACTGGTTACAACGGCGTGACCACCACCCTCGACCCGTACACCACCAGCGCCGCGAATGTGACCATTCAGGGACACTACGGCACGCTCTCCATCGGCGCTGACGGTCATTACACCTACACGCTCAACACCGGCGTGTCGCTCTCCAGCATCACCTCGAAGGAGGTCTTCAACTACACCCTGACGGACACGGCAGGGAAAACGGACAGCGCGTCGCTGACCATCAACATGGCGCCGCAGTTCATCAGCTCTGAGCATAACGACGTGATCAATGGGACAGCTTACGGCGATACCCTGATTTATCAGGTGCTGAACAACACCGTGGGTAACGCCACGGCGGGCAACAGCACCGGGGATCACTGGACCAACTTCTCCATCAGCCAGGGGGACAAAATTGATATCGGCGATCTGCTGGTGGGCTGGAACGGACAGGCATCCACCCTTGGGAACTACGTGCATGTCACCACCAGCGGTAACAACACTGTGATCTCCATCGATCGTGACGGTACGGGGAGCACCTACACTAATACGACGCTGGTCACTCTGGACAACGTACAGAGTAGCTACGACGAACTGGTTAATCAGCACCACAACATCATTACCTGATAGCACAACACAACTGACCCGGGCGTTCAGCGCCCGGGCATCAAGAATAAAAAGTACAAATTTATTAGGGACATGACATGGGAAAGAAGATGCCTTACTGGTGGCTCTCGTGCTGCCTGATATCTGTGCCCGTTCTCGCGGCTAACCCTGCGGGCGTAATCAACACCGGCCTGCTGAGTGAAGAACAGGAGCTGCCGTCCCTGAATGGCCGCGTTGCGCCCGTCGCCAACAAAGCCGCTCCGGGTACGCTGCTGCTGGGCGATGCCGTAAACCGCGCCGTCAGCTGGCATCCGACCATCAGCGAAGCGGTCGGTAAACTCTACGAACAATCAGAACAGGTCGACGTCGCCAAATCGAAATACTATCCGCAGGTCAACGCGGGAATGGACGGCGGCTATACCCACGACGGCAGCGACAACGGCTTTACCCCGTCGCTGGTGCTCTCTGTTTCACAAATGCTCTACGACTTTGGCAAAGTGGCAAGCCAGGTGCGAGCCGAAAGCGCGGGCGTGGCGCAGCAGCAGGCCAACGTGCTGGTGAGCATTGATACCATCGCCCACGATACCGCCCTGGCAATGGTGCAGGTGCAGACCTGGCAGCAAATGGTTGAGACCGCCAAAGAGCAGCTGGATGCGCTGTCGTCCATCGGCTCGCTGGCGCGTCAGCGCAACGACGAAGGGGCAAGCTCCCTTTCGGACGTGGTGCAGACCGACGCCCGCATCGAAGGCGCGCGGGCGCAGCTCATGCAGTATCAGGCCAGCCTCGACAGCTCCCGCGCCACGCTGATGAGCTTTCTCGGCTGGAACAGCCTGAACACCATCAGCAACGATTTCCCGGCAAAACTGGCCCGCAGCTGCGACGTCGCCGAGCCGGACGACCGTCTGGTGCCCGCCGTGCTCTCCGCATGGGCGCAGGCCAACGTCGCGCAGGCCAATCTCGACTATGCTAACGCGCAAATGACGCCGACCGTCTCGCTGGAGCCGGAAGTGCGCCACTACCTCAACGACCGCTATGCGGGCAACGATTCGCTGGATCGCACCCAGTATTCCGCGTGGGTCAAAGTGCAGATGCCGCTCTATCAGGGCGGTGGTCTTACCGCCCGGCGCAACGCCGCCGGGCATGCCGTTGAAGCCGCGCAGTCAACCATTCAACGCACCCGCCTCGACGTGCGCCAGAAGCTGCTTGAATCACGCAGCCAGGTGATGAGCCTGCTGAGCACCCTGCAAATCCAGGCCCGGCAGGAGGCGCTCAGCGTCCGCACCCGCGAACTCTATCAACAGCAATATCTCGATCTCGGCTCACGGCCGCTGCTCGACGTGCTCAACGCCGAGCAGGAGGTGTATCAGGCACGTTTTACCCAGCAGCAAACCGCCGGACAGCTCCACCAGCTGGAGCTGAGCTGCTTGTACAACACGGGCCTTTTGCGTCATTCGTTCGATCTTGAGAACCGCACCATTCAGACTGTGGAGATCCAGCCATGAAGCAAACCGATAATCCGCAGGACGAAAGTATTCCCGAAGAGACGCTGGAGCACTGGGCGCAGGCGTTTGGCTACGTCGCCAGCCGCTATCGCGTGGCCTGCTCCCCAGGCGCACTGGTGGCCGGGGCGCCATGGCTGAAGGGCAAACCCATGGTACCGGCGCTGACTCAACTGGCGCGCGAAGCAGGACTTTCCTTTCAGCTGCTGACCGCCACGGAGCAGTCCATCAACAGCTGGAAACTGCCGGTGGTGGTGGAGCTTAACGAGGGCAAAATCGGCGTCATTGAACATTTCGACGGCGACGACACCCTTGATATCAACTTTATCGACACCACACCGCACAACAACCGCGTGTCGATGACCGCTCTGCTGCCCGCCATTCGTCACGTGGTCGCCCTGCGCCCGCTGGCGGCGCTAAAAGACAGCCGCGTGGATGCCTATATTTCCAAATACCGCCCCGACTGGCTCTACCGGCTGGTGATGCGCGACATGCGTCCCTATACCTGGGTGATGCTGGCGGCGCTGTTCATCAACGTCCTCTCCCTCTCCGGGATCGTGTTTTCAATGCAGGTTTACGACCGGGTGATCCCCGCCCAGTCCTATCCGACGCTTTACGTGCTGACCATCGGCGTGCTGATCGCCACGCTGTTTGGCTTTGTGCTGCGTGTCGCGCGCGGCCACATCATGGACCTGCTGGGAAAACGCGCCGATCTGCGGGTGTCGGATCGGGTGTTTGGCCACGCCCTGCGCCTGCGTAACAGCGCGATCCCGCGCTCAACCGGGAGCTTTATTTCGCAGCTGCGCGAGCTGGAGCAGATCCGCGAGATGGTCACCTCCTCCACCATTTCCACCATCGTCGATCTGCCGTTCTTCTTCCTGTTCGTGGTGGTGCTGGCGATCATCGCGCCGCAATTAGCCTGGATCGCCCCCGTCGCTGCCGTGCTGATGGTGCTGCCCGGCCTGCTACTGCAGAAAAAACTCGCGGCGCTGGCGAAGCAGTCAGCCCATGAATCGACCCTGCGCAACGCGGTGCTGGTCGAGAGCGTACAAGGGCTGGAGGACATCAAGCTGATGCAGGCGGAAAACCGCTTTTTGCAGCAGTGGAACAGCTATATCCAGATCACCGCTGAGTCCGGCCTGCGCACCCGCGAACTGACGCAAAACCTGATCAGCTGGGGGATGACCATTCAAAGCCTGGTGTACGCCGGGGTGATCGTGGTCGGCGCGCCGATGGTGATCGACGGCACCTTAACCACCGGTTCGGTGGTGGCGGCCTCGATGCTGGCGTCGCGGATGATCGCCCCGATGGCGACCCTGTGCGGCGTGCTGGCGCGCTGGCAGCAGGTGAAAGCCGCCAAAGAGGGGCTGGACAGCATCATGCAGCTGCCAACGGAAAACCAGCGCGAAGAGACGCCGATCCGCCAGGACGTGCTCCGCGGGCACTACCTGTTCGATCAGGCGCAGTTTCGCTATCACCCGGAAGATCCGCGTATGGCCCTGCGCATTAACCGCCTGGAGATCAAACCCGGCGAGAAAGTGGCGATCCTCGGGCGTAACGGCGCAGGGAAATCCACCCTGTTACAGGCGCTGTCGGGCGGAATGGATCTGGCAGGCGGCGAGCTGCGGCTCGACAACCTTAGTCTGCCGCATCTGGACGTCGCGGATCTGCGGCGCAACGTCGGCTTTATGACCCAAAACGCGCGGCTGTTCTACGGCACTCTGCGGGAGAACATCACGCTTGGGATGCCGCGCGCCACGGATGAAGAGATCTTCGCCGTGCTGGAGATGTGCGGTGCGGCGAGCTTTGTGCAAAAGCTGCCGAAAGGTCTCGACTATCCGATCATGGAGAACGGCGTGGGGCTGTCTGGCGGGCAGCGTCAGTCGATTTTGCTGGCGCGCATGTTCCTGCGCGATCCCAATATCGTGCTGCTCGATGAACCGACCGCCTCACTGGATGAGCACACGGAGCGCGAGTTTCTTCAGCATCTCGGCGCGTGGCTCGGCAACCGGACGCTGATCGTCGCCACCCACCGCGTGCCGGTGCTGGAGCTGGTGGAGCGCGTGGTGGTGCTGAAAGAGGGCATGCTGGTGATGGACGCGCCAAAAGCGCAGGCCCTGAGCAACAGCCGCATGCAGCAACAGGCAAACGGACGGGAGTGGAAAAATGAAAATCAGTCAGCGTGATGTCGCGGCGATGGACGATCTCGATAACGCTCTCGACTCCGAAAGCGGTTACTCCGGCGCGCGGCGCATCGTGATCCTCTCCCTGCTGCTGTTTATTATCGTCGGCGTGTGGGCGTGGTTTGGCATTCTCGACGAGGTTTCAACCGGGACGGGGAAAGTGATCCCCAGCTCGCGCGAGCAGGTGTTGCAGTCCCTCGACGGCGGGATCCTGACCGAACTGAACGTGCGCGAAGGCAACGTGGTGCAGGCGGGTCAGGTGCTGGCGCGACTCGATCCCACACGTTCAGAATCTAACGTTGGTGAAAGCGCGGCGCGCTATCGTGCATCGCTGGCCTCCAGCGTACGCCTCACCGCCGAAGTGAACGATCTGCCGCTGGTCTTTCCCCCCTCCCTGAAACAGTGGCCGGAGCTGATCGCCGCCGAAACCCGGCTCTACACCTCGCGCCGCGCGCAGCTGGAGGACACTCAGCGCGAGCTGAAAGCTGCCCTGAGCCTCGCGAATAAAGAGCTGGCTATCACCCAGCGGCTGATCAAAACCGGAGCGGCCAGCCACGTGGAGGAGTTACGCCTGCAGCGGCAAAAAAGCGATCTGGAACTGAAGCTGACGGACGTGCGTTCGCAATACTACGTGCAGGCCCGCGAGGCGCTGTCGAAAGCCAATGCGGAAGTCGATATGGTCTCGGCGGTGCTGAAAGGCCGCGAGGATTCCGTGACGCGCCTGACCGTGCGATCGCCGGTGCGTGGGATCGTGAAAAATATCAAGGTGACGACCATCGGCGGGGTTTTCCCCCCGAACGGCGAGCTGATGGAGATTGTGCCGGTGGACGATCACCTGCTGATCGAAACCCGCCTGTCACCGCGCGATATCGCCTTTATCCACCCGGAGCAAAAAGCGCTGGTTAAAATCACCGCCTACGATTACGCCATCTACGGCGGGCTGCACGGCGTGGTCGAAACCATTTCGCCAGACACCATTCAGGACGAAGCCAAACCCGAAGTGTTCTATTACCGCGTGTTTATTCGCACCAGCCAGGATTATCTGGTCAATAAAGCGGGGCGCAAATTCTCGATTGTGCCTGGGATGATTGCCACGGTGGATATCAAAACCGGAGAGAAATCGGTGATGGATTATATGATTAAGCCGTTTAACCGGGCGAAAGAGGCGCTGCGGGAGCGGTAGAGTACCAGCATTAGTTTGTGCATATTCGATCCCCTCATCCCCACCGGGAGAGGGGTTCAAAGAGAGAAAACCTGCGCCAGGGGGGATAAACCAATTCACCTTGGGTTTCTTGCTTCTCTGTCACGACGATACCCGTGAATGTGCAGAGTAACGTTTAAAGATATTTGAACGTATTGATATGTCGGCCCCCTCCCTCAAAACGTATCGGTGACATTACGCTTACCGGGCCTACATGACTCCGCATATGGGGGAAGCGCAGTAACATCCGACACGTTTTATTTTTCCCCCCTGAACTCTGCTACAGTACCGCCAACATAAAAAATTCAGGGAGTGAACATGCGCCAGAGAACGATTGTTTGTCCGATTATCCAGAACGACGGGACCTATCTGCTGTGCAAAATGGCGGCGGATCGCGGTGTGTTTCCTGGCCAGTGGGCGCTGTCGGGCGGCGGTATGGAACCGGGTGAAACCATGGAGCAGGCGCTGCGGCGCGAAATTCGCGAAGAGCTGGGCGATGCGCTTGAGATCACCGCCGTCAAACCCTGGGCGTTTCGCGATGATATCCGGGTGAAAACCTATGCCGACGGCAGCACCGAAGAGATCTATATGATTTACCTTATCTTCGACTGCGTCAGCGCCAACCGCGATGTAACCTTTAACGAAGAGTTTCAGGAGATCGCGTGGGTGCAGCCGGAGGCCTTAAAAACGCTGGATCTCAACGAAGCCACCCGTTTTACGTTTGCGCAAAAGGGTTTGTTATAACCCCCACTGTCCCGGCGTTTTGCCGGTGTAGGTGCGAAAGACCTCAATGAATGCGCTGATGCTGTTGTAGCCGCACGACAGCGCAATCCATCCCACGGGTTTTCCCTCCTCCAGCCACTCCATTGCCCTGATCACACGGGCCAGCTGCCGCCAGTTCACAAAATTCATGCCCGTCGCGGCGCTGAACTGCCGGTGAAACGTGCGCACGCTCATCCCGGACTGGCGCGCATACTCTTCCACCGGGAGCACATCGTCCACGGCGTTCAGCAGCGTGCGCGCGATTTTCAGTAAACGCGGGTGAGCGGGCATCGGCAGCCGAAAGCGATCCTGTCGGGACTGAGCCAGCTCGCGGGTGAGCATGGAGATCATCTGCGGATCTGCCCCCTCGCCCGCCTGGCACAGTCGCAGGAACAGCGCCTCGCACAGCCTTTCCGGTTCGAAAACCGCCGGTTGCTCGGGCAGGGCTGAACAACCGGCTGAATCCAGATACAGAGACTGGCCCTCAATGGCGCTTTCCGACAGCGCGGCATGACGCAACCCCGGCGGGATCCAGCCGATATGCTCTCGCGGCACCACCCAGCGCCCCTTTTCGGTCTCGATAATCAGCAGGCCCGAGGTAATACGGCAGAGCTGGCCGGTGGCGTGCGCATGCCAGTCGGTTCGATAGCCCGATGGATGGCGAAGAGGTTCAGCGGTCATCAACATAGTTTGGCCGAAAATCGTTATTGATTGCCTGATTACAGAAACTACGCCAGATTCTGTCAAGGATAATGTGCTCTCACCCCTTTTAAAGGAGCACAACAATGTCCCTCATCACTGACCTGCAGGCTGCCTCTGACGAATCGTCCTGCCGCGCCCTCACCCAACGGCTGTTAACCGATCTTTTCGCGGGAACGCTGGCGCCGGCAGAGATTTTCTCGAATGACTACCAGCAGCATACGGACGGTAACGCGCTCAATTTCGCTGAATTTGTACGGCATTTAGATCACGTCCGCACGCAAACTAACGGGATCACCTTCAGGGTCGAGCAGGCATGCTGCACGCCGCATCTGCTGGCAGACCGCCATATCGTCACCGTAAGCAAAACGGACGGACAAACGTCAGAAATTGAGGTGTACCTGTTTGCCCGCCTGCGCGAGGGGAAAATCTGGCGAATAGATGAAGTGACCCGAGTGATAAAGGGCGACCACGCCGACAAATCCCTTGCCAGCGCGACGTCGTAGTTAACTCACGTGCTGCTGTGAAGCGAAGAGATACACGCGCACATAGCGGGTAAATTTTCCGACAAACACGCCCGCAAAAACGCCGCCGGAGATAATCGCAAATGCGCTCATTCCGGGCTGCTGCAGCGTGGCGGGGGAAACGGCAGTCATCACCCCGAGCACGTATTTCACGCCAAACGCCAGCATCATCAGTGGCAGCGCCGAGTCGTCGGCCTGCCGGTACAGACTGCGCGGAGGTTCCGCGCGCGTTACCGCCGTCTGTTTGATGAGCAAATAGCCCAGCGCTGCGCCTGCCAGCAAACCGGCGATCCACAGGGCGCTGCTGGCGACGGTGAGTTTGCGGAACACCACCAGATCGTAGATATCCCAGAAAAGAAAAATGGCGGGGATAATCGCGAGTTTTTCCAGCGTCACGATGGCGGGTTTGCGTGCTTTGATGCCGCGAGTGATGAGAAAGACAAACAGCACCCACACCCAGACGGGCGTATGGGTAACCACACCGGTGATGAATTCAGTCATGGGTTTTACCGTCAGTGATATTTCGCACCGGGTAATTATTACGCATGACAGCGGCGACGCCATCATGCGTAAGGCTGTTCAGAGCGAAATTTTCAGGCGGCGAACCGCTTCTTTCAGTTGCTCATCCGTGGCCGTGACAAACGACATGCGCAGCGTCGCGCGATCGGGTTCGCTGCAATAGAAGAACTCACCGGGCACGAACACCACGCCGTTCGCCAGCGTCTTCGCCAGCCATTCGGTGGTATTAAGACCGTTGTTGAATTTCGCCCACAGGAACATCCCGCCCTTCGGTTTATGGAAGGTCAGCACATCACCCAGCTCTTTTTCCAGCTCATTCGCAAAGGTCTGATATTTCTGGCGATAGGCATCGCGAATCAGCGCAATCTGCCCGGCCAGACGCCCGGTTTGCAGATATTCGTAAGTCATCAGCTGCGACAAGGTGCTGGTATGCAAATCAGTGGTTTGCTTGAGATTCACCACCGCCCGTTTCAGCCATTCAGGCACCACCAGCCAGCCGACGCGCGTGCCGGGTGCGAGGATTTTGGAGAACGTCGAGGTATAGACGACGTTATCTTCGTTGCCTATCGCTTTGGCATGAGCCATCAGCGGGCGGAACACGTCAGAGGTGTAGTTAATTTCGCTGTAGGGGTCGTCTTCGATAATCACGAAATCATAGCGTTTTGATAGCTCGACCAACTGTTTGCGGCGGTTTTCGGAGAGCGTCACGCCGCCTGGGTTACCAAACGTCGGCACGATATAGACGGCTTTGATGGTTTTACGGCTGACCAGGGCTTCCAGTTCATCAACTTTCATCCCTTCCCCATCGGTGCCGACAGATTCAAGTTGGGCCTGCGCCAGACTAAAGACCTGCAGCGCGGCGAGATAGGTCGGACGCTCCACGACCACGGTATCGCCGGGATTGATCAGCGCGCGGGCCAGAATATCCAGCGACTGCTGGGAGCCTGAGGTGACCACCACGTCATCGGCCTGACAGGCGATCCCACGGTCGGCGCAGATCTGCCCGATCGCGTCGCGCAGTCCCGGATAGCCTTCACTCAGACCGTACTGGAATGCTTCACCAAAATGGCGGGATAACACCGCATCAGCCGCAATCTGTAACCCTTCGTGATCGAAAAGATCGGGATTGGGGATGCCGCCGCCGAGGGAGATCACGCCCGGCATTTTGCTGTGTTTTAATAATTCACGGATGGCGGAGGATTGCAGGCTCTGCACGCTGCTGGCGAGTTTGTTTTTAGACATACTGTCGATACCCTGTTTTTCTGTTTTTTTAGTGACTACATGGTGTTAGTAACACATCTGCGGGGCAGTGATCATCACATTTACTGCTTTTTTGCCCGGATTAATCACGCTCTTGCGGAATGATTGAAATGTGACCGTTGCGCTCCAGAATGGCGTATTTGATTTTGCTGAACTCGGTGATGCCCTGGTTCTGCCGCGCTGCGACCAGAATATCATCGCAGGAGACATCCACTTTCCGCAGCTTGTCCGTAAGGGGCATCCCATTTTCCACCAGGATCACCGGAGAGCCATCGAGCACGTCCTCCGCCCCGGCAAAGGTTTTCTTCATCAGGCCAAAGAGAATATCCACCACCACCAGCGTCACGATGGTGATCATCGCCCCGGTCACCGAAAAATCATTCCCCAGCAGCGCCTGCTGTGTGGCTTCGCTAATAATCAGCAATAAGATCAGATCAAAGCTGGTCATCTGCAATAACGCCCGACGCCCCGCCACTTTAAACACCACCAGCAAAATCAGGTAGATCGCCAGTGCCCGAAAGACCATCTCCATATTGCGCTCCTAGGGATAAATAAACTGCCAGAAAGCGATTTCCGGCTCATCGTTAACGGTTATCCGGTTCACCGCTTTTCCGGGCGTCGTGGGTGTGAGGTACAGGGTCACAGAGAAATCACGCTGACTTTTGATTGTGTTGTAAACCAGGACGATGGCTTTTCCCTGGCTGTACATCCGATCGGGCTGGGGCGAGAGGGTGCCGGGCTGGAAATTATCCCTGACATCGCCGTCGAAACGAAAAATATAGTGTCCGGTATTTGAGGAGGGGACTGTTGCCCTGAGTTTAAATTCTGTTTGCAGCCGCCCAAAACGCTCGTAATAAAGGTGTAATGTCTGGTTATTATTTGTTTTTTCTGCCGAACTGAAATATCCCGTAGAAAAGAAACCGCCCAGCGCCAGCAGTAAAATAAGTAATAAAACCGCAAATCCCACCTGGCGAAATCGCGCCTCCAGGGTGAGGGCAAAACGATTTTCCTTCACGCCAGGTAATGCCTCTTGTTCGTCTTTCAGACTCGACATTTATCACCTCAACCGTTTCGCCTGCCTTTTATAGGCCATTGAGTATTAAGCACAATACTCCGTGCCCCTCGTCTTCTATGCCGGAAGAACGCACGGAAATCTGCCTTAATAGTAAGTCAGATCCGCCGTTTCGGGAGGTCAGCGTGCATTTATCTCTTTCCCCTGCCCGCTATGTGTGTCACAGGCATTCAGAATAAAGGGATTTATTTCACTTAACGTCACCAGGGGTATATAGCGATATCGTTCTTCTCAATCCTTTTTATTCCCGCGCGCAGACTCACCTACCAGAATTAGGGATAACGCACACCGGTATATCCCGTCCTTTAGGATTAATCCCCCTTTTATTCACTCTTCAATATTTAAACAATCTTACACAAATTCACATTGCATCCATTTTGCTTACACAGCACGGAATGTCCGATGATAGCCCGATCCCAATTCGCCATAATAATATCAACCGCCGCAGGGTTGTCTTTCCTGCTTCCTGCTCACGCCGCCGAGCCGGATAATCAATTTATTATTCAGCAGCAACGCCAGAAAGCGCTGGAACAGCAACTCACCCCGCCCGTGCCCGATGTGCGTCTCTCCGAGCCGTCATCCAGCTTTGGCAAAATCGCCTTTCCTGTCGAAACGCCCTGCTTTCCCATTCGCAATGTGACCCTCACCGGGCAGGACGCGCTTCCCCGCTGGCTACCGCTGCAGCGAATTGCCGACCAGGCGCAGGGCCGTTGTCTGGGCGGAAAAGGCATCAACCTGCTTATGAGCACGATGCAAAACCGCCTCGTCGACCACGGCTGGATCACCACCCGCGTGCTGGCGCCCACTCAGGATCTTAAGAGCGGCACGCTGAAGCTGGCGATTGTGCCGGGCTATATCCGCCACGTCCGGCTCACAGAGGACAGCGACGATTATATTCAGCTCTACAGCAGCTTCCCGGCGCACGCGGGTAACCTGCTGGATCTGCGCGATATCGAACAGGGGCTGGAGAACCTTCAGCGCTTGCCGACCGTAGAAGCCAGCATGGAAATTGTTCCCGGCGAACAGCCCGGTGAAAGCGACGTGGTGATCACCCGCAAGCAGTCAAAAATGTGGCGGCTGGGCTTGTCATTGGATGACGCGGGCACCGAGACCACCGGGCGCTATCAGGGCGGCGTGACGCTGTCGCTGGACAATCCTTTCTCACTTAGCGATCTGCTGTACGTCTCCGCCAGCCACGACCTCAACGATCACGGCGGCAAAGGCAGCAAGAACTACACCGGCCACTATTCTGTGCCGTTTGGCTACTGGACGCTGGGCGTGACCGGCAGTGATTACGATTATCACCAGACCGTTGCAGGCCAGAATCAGGATTACCGCTACAGCGGTAAAAGCAAAAACCTGGACATCCAGCTCAGCCGCGTGCTGCACCGCAGCGGTTCACAGAAAACGACCCTGACGGCGGACGTGCTGGCGCGAGAAACGCGCAACTATGTGGATGACACGGAAGTGGGCGTCCAGCGCAGGCAGACGGCGGGCTGGCGTCTGGGGTTACAGCACCGCCACTATATCGGCCAGGCCAGCGTGGATGCGGGGGTGAGCTATCAGCGCGGCACCCGCTGGTTCGGCGCTCAGCCGGCACCCGAGGAGGCGTTTGGCGAGGCCACGGCGCTCAGCAAAATCCTCCAGCTCAACGCTCAGCTCGATTTACCGTTTGAAATTGGCACGCAGCAGTTCCGTTACAACGTTCAGTACCTGCGCCAGATAAGCAACACACCGCTGACACCGCAGGATCAATTTGCCATCGGCAACCGCTGGACGGTGCGGGGCTTTGACGGTGAGCGCACCCTAAACGCCAGCCACGGCTGGTATGTGCGTAACGATCTGGGCTGGAGCACGCCGCTGCCCAATCAGGAGCTTTACCTGGGTGCCGACTACGGTGAAGTCGGCGGCTACAGCTCAGACCCGCTAATCGGCAAACATCTGGCCGGTGGCGTTGTGGGTCTGCGCGGAAGCGCTTTCAACACCGGCTATGACCTGTTTGCAGGCACGCCATTCTCAAAACCTGACGGGTTCCACACCAGTTCCCTCACCCTGGGGTTCAACCTCAACTGGAGCTGGTAATGCGCATAGGCAATCTGGATATCAAAGCCCCGCTGCTCCTCGGGGGCGAACAAAACGAAGCCGAAGTGTTGGGGGCCACCGTCTGGCTGTGGATGCACTCGCCCATGCACCGGGATGCACCGCTGCATACCCTGCCGACGCTCCTGCTGCCCATCATCAAACGCCAGCAGTACGTGCTGGTGGTGGAGAACGAACGCCCGGTGTTCTTTCTCAGCTGGGCATGGCTGAACGAAGAGGCAGAAGCCCGCTTCCTCACGCGTCCGTCCATAGAGATGAAAGAAGAGGACTGGGATAGCGGCGACCGCATCTGGTTTTGCGACTGGATTGCCCCCTTCGGTCACACCCGCGCCATGCAAACCTTGATTCGCCACGACCTCTTTGCCGAACACTGCTGGCGGGCGCTGTATCACCGTGGTGCCGAGCGCGGCAAGCGCGTCGTGATGTTCCACGGCAAACACGTCACCCGAGAAGCCGCACAACGCTGGCAACTGAACCACCCGCTCGCCGCCCCGCTGCCGCAAGCGTTTAAAGGAACGACCCATGAATAAGAATCTGTATCGTATCGTCTTCAACAAAGCGCGCGGCATGCTGATGGTGGTGGCAGATATTGCCCGTTCGGGTCGCGCCGGGACCACGCGTGCCGCCGGGATCGGCCATACCCACAGCCAGCTTATCGGTAAAATCAGTGCCATGAGTCTGAGTCTCTGGCTGGCAATGGGTGCGATACAGACGGCGCAGGCCAATATTGTGGCCAACGCGGGGGCGCCAAAAAACCAGCAGCCGACGGTGATCACCAGCGCCAACGGCACGCCGCAGGTGAATATCCAGACCCCTTCCAAAGCCGGGGTGTCGCGCAATAACTACACCCAGTTTGACGTCAGCCAGAAAGGCGCAATCCTCAATAACTCGCATAAAAATACCCAGACGCAGCTGGGCGGCATGGTGTCGGGCAACCCGTGGCTCGCCAAGGGCGAAGCGAAAGTGATTCTGAACGAAGTCAGCTCCCGCGACCCGAGCAAACTGAACGGCATGATTGAAGTCGCGGGGAAAAAAGCGCAGGTGGTGATCGCCAACCCGTCGGGTATTACCTGTAGCGGGTGCGGGTTTATCAACGCCAACCGCGCGACGCTCACCACCGGCCAGGCGCAGATGACCAACGGCAATCTCACCGGGTACAACGTGGAACGCGGTGAAGTGGTGGTGGACGGTGCCGGGATGGACACCTCCGGCGCGGATTACACCGATATCATCGCCCGCTCGGTCAAAGTGAATGCCGGGCTGTGGGCCAAGGATCTGAAAGTTACCACCGGACGCAACAACGTCGATGCCGCGCATGAACGCATTGAAAAAGGCGCCGATGACATCGCCACGCGACCGCAGCTGGCGGTGGATGTCGCCAGTCTCGGCGGAATGTATGCCGGTAAAATCCGCATGGTCGGGACGGAAAAAGGGGTCGGCGTGCGTAACGCCGGGGCGATGGGTGCCCAGGCCGGTAGCGTGACCCTCACCGCCGACGGGCGCATCGAAAACAGCGGCGTCATTCGGGGCAGTGAAAACGTGGCGGTGCAAACCGCCGGCGAATTCGCTAACCGGGGCGCGCTCACGGCGGGCAATAACGCCCAGGTGAAAGCCGCTACGCTCACCAGTGAGAAAAACAGCGTGCTGGCCGCCGGGGTGAAAAACGACGGCAAACTGGCAAGCGCAGGGAATTTAACCCTGAGCAGCAACGGTCAACTGAACGCCCACGGCCAGACGCTGGCAGGCGGCGATATCAGCGTCACAGGTCAGGGTGTGGATATCAGCGGCAGCCAGACCCAGGGCAAACGGGTGTTGCTCGACGGCCGCGCAGGCGATCTCACCACCGCCAGCGCGCAGGTCAGTGCCAACGAACTCACAGCCCGGGCCGGAAAACGCCTTAACAACAGCGGCGGTTCCCTCAGCGCCGAGACGGTTAATCTCAGTGCGCACGACCTCTCCAACCAACAGGGAAAAGTGATTCAGAGCGGGAAAAACGCGCTGGCGATGGATCTCAAGGGCGAGATCGATAACCAGCAGGGGCAGATCGCCGCGACGCAGGGTGTGTCGCTACACGCGCAATCGCTGAACAACACGGGCGGCCAGGTGGTTGCTGTGGCGGGGAAAACCCGCATCGATACCGGCTCCCTGAATAACGAGCGGGGGCTTATCTCCGCCGCCGCAGGCGACGGTGAGATCCACAGCGCGCAGACGCTTCGCAACGCCGGAGGGCGCATCGAAGCGGCGAAAAGCCAGCACATCGACGCCGCCGGTGTCGATAACCAGCAGGGGGTGATTGTGGCCGATGGCGCGACAATCGCGCTGAACAACGGCAGCCTGAACAATCAGTCCGGCGCCCTGCTCTCCCACGGCGTGCTCAGCGTCACCAGCGGCGCGCTGGATAATCAGAACGGTTTTCTCGCCAGTCAGGGCGCCTTAACGCTGGACGGCAGCGACATGGATAACCGCAGCGGTCAGATCGGTTCTAACCAGAGTGTCACCGCCCGCTTTAACACGCTTATGAATCAGGGCGGTGCGATAAAAGCCGTTGATGCGATGACGCTCAACGGCGGAGTGCTGGATAACAGCCACGGCGAGACTTTCGCCGGGAAAAGCCTCGCCTTCAGCGGCGAAACGCTCAACAACGCTGGCGGGCAGCTGGTGGCAGGTGAAAGCCTGACGCTCGCGCCTGCCAGCCAGTTACTCAATCAGGCCGGATTGCTGCAGGGCGATGGCGTTCAGATCACCACGGCCAGCCTGAGTAATAACAGCGGGACGCTCAACAGCCTGGGATCGCTGGATCTCTCCGCCGGTACGCTCGATAACCAGGCGGGCACGCTGGCGGCGAAAGGTGCGGCAGACATCGCCACCCTCCAGATGGACAACCGCAGCGGCGGGCGCGTGATTGGCGAATCCACCACTGCGCTTCACTCGGATAACCTGCAAAACAGCGGCGGGCAGATCCAGTCGGTGGGCGATCTGCTGATCGACAGCGCGCGCGGCGTGGTGGATAACGTCTCCGGTTTGATTCGCGGCGGGCAGAGCGTGACGCTAAATGCGATCACCTTCGTCAATCAGAACACGCTGGCTGAAAACCAGGGCCTTGAAGGCCAACAGGTGACGCTGAACACCGACGCGATCGCCAACCAGAACGGCAGCCTGCTGGCCGACACGACCCTGACCATTCGCAATACCGGTACGCTGGACAACAGTTCCGGCGCGCTGGCATCATCCGGCTTGCTGGATATTGCCGGTAGCGGGCTGAACCTCATCAACCAGGGGGGAACGGCGAAAGCGGGTCAAACGCTGAATCTGCATGCGCAAACTATCGACGGCAGCGGCCAGTTGCTCTCGCTCGGGAATATGGATCTGAGCAGTGAAAACGGCCTGAACAACAGCGGCGCGGTCATCGCTAACGGCAATCTCACCTTCACAACACCAGGCGCTGTGACCAACAGCGGGAAACTGCTGGCGGGCAGCGCGCTCAACGTGCAGAGCGCCAGTCTCACCAATAGCGCCAGCGGTGAAATCAACGCCGGCACCAATACCCTGACCACCACCGGCACGCTGGTGAACTACGGCCTGATCGATGGCATTCACACCCGCATTAATGCCGAAACGCTGAATAATATCGGCACCGGGCGTCTCTATGGCGACGCGGTGGGCGTTAACGCTATCACCTTTAACAATCTGGCGGAAAACGGTACGGCGGCAACGCTTGCCGGACGCGAGCGCGTGGACCTCGGCGTGCAGACCCTCAACAACCAGGCGCACGCCCTGATCTATAGCGCAGGCACCCTGTGGGTCGGCGGCGCGCTGGACGAGAGCGGCGCCGCGATCGGACGCGCGGCGGCAATCAATAACCACAGCGCCACCATCGAGTCCGCCGGGGATATGTCGCTCGCCGCCGGGCAGATCAATAACATCAATGACGATTTCGCGACCGAGATCGTGCTGGTTTCTCAGGAGCCGTTAACCGAGTACCAGCACTCAGGCTCCACCAACCGCTGGAAAGCGGGCGATGAGGGTGTCTGGATAGATGGCAACTCCTCAGACGGCCTGCGCAACCTCAATACGCCGGAGCTGAGCGGCCACGGGCACGACGATTTCAACGAGTATAACTACACCCGCACTATCGAAGAGACCCGCATCAAACAGAGCGATCCGGCGAAAATTCTCTCGGGCGGCAACATGACGCTGACGGGCGATCGGCTGTTTAACGATAAGAGCCAGGTTATTGCAGGCGGAACACTCTCGACCGACGCCATGGGCACAGTGCTCAACGACGATGTCGCGGGCGAACGGCACACCACCGACGCGGGTTACGTGACGCATTACTACCGCATCCGCCACAAAGGTGACGACGAACAGGGGCGTCGCAGCACTCTCTACACCCCGCCGACCGCGATTCAGAGCATTGCCTTAAAGCCAGGCCAACTGGTGAGTAACGGTAGCGTCGAGGGCAGTAACCTGAGCATCACGCCGCGGGTATTGCAGGGCACGGATACGGCGATCGGCCAGGCGGGAGGCGTCAGCGCGTCGCCGCAGCAGACCGTGTCGCCCGGCGAGCCGGTCACGCCACCGGCGGGTCAGCAGTTTGAAGTGACGCCAGCCGACGGTGCCATTCGCATTATCGGTCCAAACACCACCCTGCCGGATAACAGCCTGTTTAAGGTCAATCCGTCATCGGACGTGCCTTATCTGGTGGAAACAGACCCGCGCTTCACTAACGAAAAGCAGTGGCTCGGCAGCGACTATATGCAAAACGCCTTAACCGGCGACAGCGATAACACCCTGAAGCGCCTGGGCGATGGGTATTACGAGCAGCGTCTGGTGCGCGAACAGGTGATTGGCATCACCGGCCAGCGCTATCTGGACGGGTTTAGCAACGACGAAGAGCAATTTAAATCCCTGATGGATAAAGGGATCACCTTCGGGAAACAGTACTCGCTGAAGCTCGGCGTGGCGCTGACGCCAGAACAGATGGCGCTCCTCACGGGCGATATCGTCTGGCTGGTGAATACCCGGGTGAAAATGCCGGACGGCTCGATGCAAAACGTGCTGGTGCCGCAGGTCTACGCCAAAGTGAAACAGGGCGATATTGACGGATCTGGCGCGCTGATTGCCGGGAACAACGTATCGATGAAGCTCAATGGCGATCTGTTTAACAGCGGTACCATTGCCGGACGCAAAGTGCTTCAGCTCGATGCGAATAACATCACCAACCAGACCGGCACCCTGCAGGCGGCAGACGTTAACCTCAACGCCCGTACGGATATCAATAATATTGGCGGGGCCATCGTGGGCGGCAGCAGCCTGCAGGCCACGGCGGGCCGGGATATCAACGTCACCAGTACCGTGAACAGCGCAGAGAGTGTTAACGGCGAAAACCGCTTTACCCGCACCACCATCGACAGCGTATCCGGCATCTACGTTCAGGACGATGACGGCAAACTGGCGCTGCAGTCCGGGCGCGATATTACCCTGACAGGTGCGCAGGTGATCGCCAGCGGCGAGAACGGCAAAGCGCAGCTGGTGGCCGGGCGGGATCTGAATTTGAACACGGTCACCACCGCGCGCAGCGATAGCCTGATCTGGGATGCGGACAATACCCTCAACCAGCGCAGCGTCGATCAGACCGGTAGCAGCATCAGCGGTACCGGCGGCGTGACGCTGGTGGCGGGAAATGACATCAACGCGCGCGGAGCCTCGGTTAAATCCGACGGGGCGCTGGCGCTCGGTGCAGCACGCGATATCAACATCGAAGGCGTGCTCAACGAAAGCCAGCTCGACGAGCGGCATAAAGTGGTGGGCGGCAACGGCTGGATGTCGAAAACCACCACCACGACCCGCGACACGGTGGACAAACAGACTGTTCAGGGCAGCGAACTGAGCGCCAATACCGTGCAAGTCATCGCCGGAAATGACCTGACGGTCGCGGGAAGTAGCGTCGTCGGCAGCGGAAACGTTGCGCTAAAAGCCGGTAACGATCTGACCCTCACCAGCATGGGCGGACGCAATGACCAGACGCATCTCAGGCAGGAGAAAAAATCGGGGCTGTTAAGCTCCGGTGGGATTGGCTTTACCGTCGGCTCCCATAAAGAGACTACAGATCAGGCCAGCCAGGCGCTGGCGGGCCAGGGGGCGATGGTGGGCAGTCTGCAGGGCGATACGGTGATGCTGGCAGGCAACGACTACCGTCAGACCGGCAGTTCGGTCTCCTCCCCTAACGGCAACGTCGCGATTCAGGGGAAAAACGTCACCATCGAGGCGGCGCAGGACACCTATGCGTCGCAGTACAAACGGACCGTCGAGCAAAAAGGCTTTACCCTGGCCGTTAACGTACCGGTGGTGATGGCGGCTCGCGGCGCGCTGGAAACCGCGCAGGACGTGGGCAAAAGCAATGACGACCGCATCAACATGCTGGCTGCCGCCAACGCGGCATGGGACAGCGCCCGTGCTGCCAGCGCGATGATGAACACCGCGCAGGGGCTAATGGCGAACGGCGCGCAGGCCGTGGCGCAGAACGTGAGCGTGTCGCTCACCTATGGCCAAAGCAAGCAGACCAATACGGAAGAGATCAACAGCACCAGCGCGCTGGCAAGCACCGTTAACGCCGGTAAACAGGCGGTGGTGGTGGCAACCGGCGGCGAACAGTCGAATATCAATATCGTTGGCTCCGATGTCAGCGGCAAACAGGGCACCACCCTCTTTGCCGACAACGACGTTAATATTGTGGCGGCAAAACAGGAGCGTCACGAGCGGGACGATAACCAGTCCAGCGGCTGGAATGCCGGTGTGGCAGTGAGCTACGGCCAGGGCGGAGCCTCGTTTGGCGTCACCGCTGGCGCGAACGTCGGCAAAGGCCACGGCAACGGCGATGAGGTCTCCTGGCGCAACAGCCATGTCGGTGATATGGACGGTCAGACCCAGATCATCAGCGGCGGCACCACCACCCTGCGTGGCGGCCAGCTGCTGGGCAAAGGGGTGGATATCACCGCCGACAACCTGAATATCGAAAGTCTGCAGGACACCATGAAATACGACGGTAAGCAGATGAATGCCGGCGGGCAGGTCACGGTGGGCTTCGGCTTTGCGGCATCAGGCAATTACGGGCAGTCGAAGGTCAATGCCGATTACGCCTCGGTGCAGGAGCAGTCCGGCGTCTTCGCGGGGACCGATGGCTATCAGATCAACGTGAAGGATCACACGGACCTTAAGGGTGGCCTGATCACCTCCAGCGAAAGCGCGGAGCTGGCGGGAAATAACCAGTTCAGCACCGGCACGCTGAGCTGGAGCGATATTCATAACAGCTCGGAGTATGAAGGCAACGGGTTTGCCGTCGGGGGAGCCACCAGCATGAATACCGATTTTGGGCTGGGCGATAACGCCACGCCGCAAAGCAGCAAAACCGTGCGCACCGACGACGGTTCTTATGTCCCGGCACAGGGCTATGCCTCCCTCAACAAGAGCACGAGTTTTGGGATTGGGCATGACAGCGGCAGCGACAGCTCCGTCACCCGTAGCGGGATCAACACCGAGAATGTCACAATTACCCGCCCTGACGGGCAAACACAGCCGATCGACGGCATTAAAACGGATATCACCACCGAAACGGCGGCAGCGAATTCCGGTCGCCTTGAGAATAACTTCGATAAAGACGACGTGTTTAAAGAGCTGAATTTGCAGGTGCGCGTGACGCGTGATTTCAAAGAAAATGCGAATAATCAGATTGGGCAACTGCTCGACGCGCAGCAGGCAACGGCACAAGCTGCGTTGAAACAGGCTATAGATTCGGGCGATAAAGCGAAGCAACAAGAGGCGCTGACCGCAGTCTATAAACTGCAATATCAGCGACGCTTCCTGCAAACCCTGGTGGGGATCGTCGCCGGATCGCCGGATACCGCCATCACTCAGGGCACGCTGGCACTGGCCGCCACAAAAATGCGTGAAGAGACCATCAAAAACTCCCTGATCTTCGAGGGTATAGCAGACACTGAAAAGTCCTACAGCAACGTTTCAGGCGAGAGCAATGGTCTCTATGATGGCATTAAAGCTGGCGGTGTCAGGGTTGGTCTGGACGTGATCTGTGGTACAGCCAATGAACGCTGCTCGACGGCTGATGACGCGGGAAAAGTGCTTCTGCGTGATGAAAATGGCAGGGTCATTTATAAAGGCAATGCCGAATATCCGACCATCGATGCTTTCCTGAAAAAAAGCCCTGAAGCGGCAAGCCTCTTTGGGCCTACGGGTGGATTCCAGGGAACCGGAGGATTATTGGTTCCCTTCGGCGAATACAAGCCGGGCACATTCTGGGGGGATATTGGTGACACCATCGTCGAGTCTTATGCCGGTACGCATGATTATATCGGCGGTCAAGTGCCTGGTTTTTATGACAGCGAAGGGAATACTTCCCGCGGGCGTAACCCGTTAACGGAAACCGCGGCAAATACCTGGACCGTTGTCGCGATTCCTCTGGCCACGCCTTTCGCCATGTCCGAAATGGTTTCACCTGAGTTGCTGGACTTTATCTTTAATGCATCCAAATGAGGTTAAAACAATGACATTACGTCGCGGCTTACTTTTACTTTGTCCTCTTTACTTAACCGGATGCGTTGTTGCCGATCTGGATTCGACCAATTATCAGTACGTCCCCTATGTCCAGACCATCCAGAAAAAAGGCACGCTCGGACATACCAATACGGCGCAGCGCAAACAGGATCTTTACGCCTGTGGTTTAGACAAAAAAATTGATCCTGACACGCAGCCATTTAACCGTAATCAGCTTGTCGGAGGCGAAACGATGGCACAGCACGACAAGCGAATCGCCCATCTTGAGAATTGCATGATGGAAAAAGGCTATGTGTTACTCGATTTTGGTCAATGTGGCCCCTTAAAAGCCCCGACCGGAAAATGTAATTAACGAAATAAAAGCGCCAGCGGATTGCACCCTAATTAAAATAACGCCCTCCCCTACCAATATAGGGGAGGGTTACACCAGGAATATTCCGGGCTTTAGGATTAATCCCCATTTCATCGCCTGCCAAAAAAACCAACAATTTTAACCGTTTCATTTGCCATGGATTTTCCATGACATTTTTGCCGGATGACACCGGCGTGACCCACTATAAAATAACGGCACAAGGATTACGGAAAATGAAAAAAATATCTCTGGCGGTATTCGTGGCGGCAAGCCTTGCCAGCGGCGCAGCTCTTGCGGATAACCAGACGGTTTCTCTTGGCTATGCGCAGAGCAAAGTTGAGAACTTTAAAAATATTCGCGGTGTTAACGCGCAATATCGTTACGAATGGGACTCCCCGCTCAGCGTCATCGGTTCTTTCACCTATATGAGCGGCGATGACGACCAGAAATATTATGTCGATTCTGATTCCGTCAAAAATCATATCGACGTGAAATATTATTCCCTGATGGCCGGTCCGGCTTATCGCATTAATGAATATGTTTCGTTATATGCGCTGGGCGGGGTGGCACATACCAAAGCCGATGTGGATACCAAATGGGTGAACGCGGGCGACGGCTATACGCAAAAAGACAGCCTCTCTGAAAAATCGACCTCTTTTGCTTACGGCGCGGGAGTGCAATTTAACCCAACCGAGGAACTGGCCGTTAACGTCGGTTACGAAGGGACGAACGCCGATATCGACGGCAGCCACTCGATTAATGGCTGGAACGTCGGCGTCGGGTATCGCTTCTAATTCTGCTCTGCCCCTCTCTACGGGAGAGGGGCTATTGTCGACACATGCTGAACAAGGTGTGCAATAAACTGCGTCAGTTTCGGCAATGGGCGTAAATCCTGCCGCCAGAGAAGGTACACCGGTCTCGGCTGCGGTGTGAAAGGTGCCAGCACGCGGATCAACCGCCCACTCGCCAGCTCGTCGGCCACCAGCACTTCGGGTTGTAATAACAAACCTGCCCCGGCCACCGCCGCCGTGCGTAACCCATATCCGTCGTTACAGCGCAGGATCGCATCGCGCTTCCAGCGCACCTCCCCTTCCACGCCCGGCAGCCGCCACTCGTTGCGCGCGGTCCAGACCGTATGCGACAGGCACAGATGATCGACCAGATCGGCAGGCGTTTGCGGCGTGCCGTGGCGTGCCAGATAGTCCGGCGCCGCGCAGATCACCATCCTGTACGGACAGAGATATTTCGCGACCAGATCGTCGTTACGAATATCACCGATACGGATCGCCAGATCGAAGCCCTCGTTGACCATATCCACCATCCGGTTAGTCAGATCCAGCTCGACGCGCACCTCCGGCCACGCCTGAAGAAAGGTCGCCGTGAGCGGCGCGATGACACACCCGCCAAAGGAGGTCGGCGCGCTGACGCGCAGCGTGCCAGCCGGGGCTGCACGCAGGCGCTCCACGGCGCTTTCGGCAATCGACACCTGCTCCAGCACCCGTTTCGCCTCGTCGTAAAACACCCGCCCGGCGTCTGTCAGGCTCTGGCGGCGCGTGTTGCGCTCCAGCAGACGCGTGCCAAGCTGCGTCTCCAGCAGGGCAATGTACTTTCCAACCATCACCGCCGACATCTCCAGCCGACTCGCCGCCAGCGTAAAACTGCCGCTTTCGACCACGGCGATAAAAGTCTCCATGCCGCGAAGCTTATCCATATTGCAAACCCCTGGTTAGTAATGCTCTAACTTTAGCCCAGTTTATCCGAATTCTGTTTTATTAAAGAATGGAGGCTCACAACATGAAGGAGTCTGCTATGAAAATTGTCATTATTGGTGCCAGCGGTACGGTTGGCCGCGCCGTGACAGAAGAGCTTAGCCGTAAACACGAGGTCATTCGCGTTGGCCGCACGCAGGGTGATGAGCAGGTGGATATTACCTCGCAGGAGAGCGTGCAGGCCCTGTTCGAAAACATCGGCCCGGTGGATGCGATTGTCTCGGCCAGCGGCGGGCTGCATTTTGGCCCGCTGGCGACCATGAAAGACAGCGATTTCAACCAGGGTTTGCAGGACAAGCTGCTGGGGCAAGTGCGCCTGGCGCTTACCGGACAGCACTACCTGAACGAAGGCGGGTCCATTACCCTGATCAGCGGGATTGTCGCCCACGAGCCGATTGCCCAGGGGGTGAACGCCACCACCGTGAATGCGGCGCTGGAAGGGTTTGTGCGCGCTGCGGCTTGCGAACTGCCGCGCGGCATTCGTATCAACCTGATTAGCCCGACGGTGCTGACCGAATCCGCCGAAGCCTACGATGGATTCTTCCCCGGCTTTGAAAGCGTGCCTGCCGCCACCGTCGCGCTGGCCTATCGCCGCAGCGTGGAAGGCGTGCAGAGTGGCCGGGTTTATAAAGTCGGTTACTGAGGCTTAACGGCAGCGATCAACACCAGCATCGGTCGCTCCGCTTCTTCGGCCAGCGCGGGCCAGGCGTCAATCTGTGCCTGCGTTGGGCCCCACTCGTTGACTTCGCGAAGGCTTAAACCTGCGTGAATCAGCGCATTCAGCGTCGTGCCAAGCGTGCGGTGATATTTGATCACGCCGTCCGCCAGCCAGTTGCTGACGCGCTGTCCCTCCTGCTGATACTGATTCACTCCCCAGAACCGCTGGCCGTTGTCATCCGTCAGCCAGCCCTGGCGCGAAGCGCAGGTGTAGATCGGATGCTCCATCGAAAAGACCAGGCTACCGCCGGGTTTGAGCGCGCGCTGAACGTGGCGAAAAAGTGTATCGAGTTCAGGCAGATAGTGCAGCGCAAGCGAGCTGTAAACCAGATCAAGACTGTTGTCTTCCAGTTTCACATCCTCGAGATTGCGGCGTTGATACGTGATGGCGGGATCGGCGGTAAGCTCGGCGGCACGGGCGAGCATTTTCTCGGAGATATCGACGCCCGTCACCTGCGCCGCGCCGAGCTCACGCGCGCTGCGGCAGAACCAGCCGTAACCGCAGCCCAGATCGATGACCGTTTTTCCGGCCAGATCGGGCAGCATGGATTTGAGCGTCGGCCATTCCGGTGCGCCGTCCAGCCCCTGCACCGATCGCGGAAGCTGGGCATAGCCCTCGAAAAACGCCGGATTGTCGTAAATATTTTGTGCCATCGCAGATCCCTCTTGGTGAATATGCGTAGCAGTATATCGCAGGGTTTAGGTTTTGTTGGCCGGGCAAGGCGTAACCGTCACCCGGCGCACTGTTAGCTCACGGTGCCCCACACCAGGTTCCCGTTATGGAACGTCGCGGTTCGCGGGGAAATGCGCGCAACGGCTTCTGCCGAGCAGGAGGCGTCCACCAGCACAAAACTCGCGGCATCCTGCGCTTTCGGCCACACGCGTTCGCCTTTGTCGTTCAGTGGCAGTACGTTGCCGGTCGCAATGCCCAACGCGCGGGACAGCGTTTGCTCGTTCGGACGGATATAGAGCTGCGCATACAGGTTCGCTTTTTCCAGCATGTCTCCCAGACCGTACGGCGACCAGTGGTCGATCACGCTGTCGGTGCCCGTCATCACAAATACGCCTTTATCGCGCAACTGTTTGAGCGGCATGTGTAAGGTGCCAATCGGCACGGTCGAGGCGACGGTGATTTGCTGCGCCGCCATGCGCGTGGCCAGGGCATCCACTTGCTGTTCGTTAAGCGTCGCCAGCGCAAAGCCGTGGCTGATGGTCAGCTTTCCCTTTAACGCTGGGGTTTTCTCGACCGTCTCCACCATATAATTCACCGCCGCCACGCCTGCGGGGCTGGTCTCGTGCAGGTGGATATCCACCCCTTTGTCATAATCCAGCGCGATCTGGAACATGGTATCGAGCGATTTTTCCATCGCGCCGTCGACGTTAGTCGGGTCCAGCCCGCCGACGTAGTGCGCCCCGGCCTGCATCGCTTCACGCATCAGCGGTTCGCATTTTGACAGCAGCAGCCCATGCTGCGGGAACGCAACAATTTCGCAGTCAAAACCGGGCTTACGCCGCGCCAGCACCGCCTGCAGGTTTTCCAGATTCTTCAGGCCGGAGGTCGGTTCGATATTGCAGTGGCTGCGGGCGATGGTTGAGCCTTTGGACTGAATCAGGTCGATCAGCTTTTCCGCACGTTCCTGCGTATAAGGTTGCAGCTCGGGCAGCAGTTTTTGTTCGAGGCGGATCATGTCCTGAATAGTGGTACCCGCCGGGCGATTCAGCGAGCGCCACGGGCCGCCGTAGAAGGTCTTGTCCAGATGGATGTGCATGTCGCGCATCGCCGGGAGCATCAGCTTGCCTCCCGCATCGTAATGGGGCAGCGCGCTGTCGGCATGGCTTTTGTTGTCACGCAGGGCGACGATTTTGCCGTCCTGGATCTCCAGGGTTTTAAGCTCGGTACGGGTGCTGGTTGCCACATCGCCGTCGACGTTAAATCCGGCCTCCAGCAGCACGTTGTCGAGGTAGTAATGTTTCGCGGTGATGTTCATCGTTTTGCCCGTCTCGCAGGTGTTCTTCGCTGTCTCAGCAGCATACGCGACGGAGCCGGTCGCGCCAAACAGCGCGCAGGCAGTGACCATTTTGCCGCTCTGGCTGATAAACTCACGGCGGCTTTTATTCTCTTTCATCGTATCTTCCTTTTAGTGCTCTTTTACGCATTCACAATGTGAGTGCCGGTCTCACCGCGCAGCGCCGCAGGCAGACAGTCTGGCGAGGTAATGATGACCCGTTTGCCGCCCTGTTTCAGGAACGCCAGACTGGCGACTATTTTCGGCAACATACTGCCCGCCGGGAAATGGCCCTCTTCCATGTAGCGCGTCATCTGCGCCACGCTCACGGTATCCAGCGCCTGCTGGTTCGGCTTGCCAAAGTTGATGCACACCTTCTCAACGCCGGTGGTGATCACCAGTACATCGGCGGCGATTTCGCGTGCCAGCAGCGCGGTGGAGAGATCTTTATCAATCACCGCGTCGACGCTCTGATAATCCCCCTCTTGAGTGTGGATCACCGGAATCCCGCCGCCTCCGGCGCCGATCACCACAAAGCCTTTTTGCGTCAGCGCTTTGATGGCGTCGGCTTCAACGATGCGCACCGGCTGCGGCGAGGCGACCACGCGACGATAGCCGCGCCCGGAATCCTCGACAAAGTGCCAGTCCGGATGGGCGAGCTGCAGCTCATCGCGCTGGGCTTCACTGAAGAAGGCACCGATAGGTTTAGTCGGATGGGTAAAGCCGGGATCGTGTTGATCCACTTCCACCTGGGTGACCACCGTCACCGCCTTTTGCTCCCCGCGCGCCGCGAGACGGTTGTTCAGCGCCTGCTGGATCAGATAGCCGATCCCGCCCTGCGTGTCGGCCACGCAGTTGGCGAGCGGCGTCAGGGGCAGCCCTTCGCGCTCGTGGGCAATCTCTGCACGCCTGAGATCAAGCCCCACCTGCGGGCCGTTGCCGTGGGTGAGGACGATGTCGTAGTCGGAGGCGAGCATCTCTAATACCGACTCCGCCACCGCTTTGACCGCCTGCGCCTGATGTTCAATCGACTGACTGGCGTTATCTTTGATAATGCTGTTACCACCGATGGCGACGACCATGAGTTCTTTCATTGTGTTTCCTTTATGGGTGCGGTCTGGCCCCCTCACCCGGCCCTTCTCCCCTGTAAGAGGATGAGGGTGAGGGGATCAGGCATTATCAGGACTCAGAAACCGGCGCGACCGACCGCGCGACTTCGCGGCTGTCCAGCACATGTTTCACCACGAACATCCCGCTCATCATCAGGTACGCCGTCACAAACATCAGCGAACTGCCTTCGGCAAATCCCACCACCGGCGCGTGAATCACGCCGAACAGTGCCAGCAGCGCCCCCACCGCCGCAGCAATCGCTCCGCGTAGGGGTTTATTGATGATGGCGAAGATCGCGATACACCCCCAGAGCATGCTGGCGAGCGGTGCGCCGTTGCCCAGATGCACCAGCCCTTCGTAGTAGATGCCTTTGCTGAGCAGCACGTCGGTGCCGATTTTCGCCGCATTGGTTCCCGCCGCGCCCATCACGCTGTTCATCATGGTCAGCGCCCAGTTGGCGATCCACGGGAACAGACAGATAAAGATGACGGGCACCTCCACTTTGGGCGTTTCCCTCACCACCTGGTTGGCGGTGACGACGCCGATAAACACCAGAATCGGCACGATGGCAGTCATCGGAATGATGGCGAGCATAAACGCCCCAAGCCCGAAAAGCGGCACGATGAACATGGTGACGCCCGACGCCAGGGTGTAGCCAATGCTTGCGCCCATCGCTTTCCAGCCCGCGTGACCGACGTAGACCGTCACCGGGAACGGGTTGCCCATCAGACAGCCGAGCATGGAGGCCAGACCGTTCGCCAGCATCACCTTGCGGGTCGGGTATTCGTCCCCCGCCGCGTGGGCGCTTTCGATGTTTTCGAGGTCAAAGATATAGTTCGCCAGCCCCAGTGGAACCGCCGAGGCCAGGTACGGCAGAGCGTGCGGCAGGCCTTGCATGAAACTGTCAACGTGGACTTCCGGCGGGTTAAAGCCGAACGATGACATGGACGCTTTGATCGCTTCCGGGCTTTGCAGACCGGAGATCCACGCCAGCGCCGTCCCGGCGATCAACAGCAACAGACCGGTCGGGATGCTGGCGAAGATCGGTTTTTTGCCGAACCAGTTGATGAAGATCAGCAGCAGCACGATGAAGGAGACCGTCGGTGCTTCGAACGCCTGCAGCATCGGGTTCATCGCCAGCAGCAGCAGACCTAAACCGGACAGGCACGACAGCAGCACGGTGCGCGGGATCATCTTGCGGATGGTTTCACCTAAAAATGAGCCGCCCGCCAGAATCATCGCTTCAACAAAGCACCACACCAGACCAATCTGGATGGCGAAATCCGCGTCGCCGGTCTGCTGGTAAACCGGCATCAGCACCAGGAACGTCACCGTGAAAATGGACGGCGCGCTTGGGCCAGAGGGCAGAGCCGTCACATCCGTGCGCCCGGTCTGGCGCTGCATCTGCAGGCCAAACCACGCGTAGCAAATGCTGGCGACCAGCACCGCCAGCCCGAAGGCAGGCGCGATACGTCCATAAACAATCTCTTTCGGGATGCCGACGACAAAAATGAGCAGCCCCATCATGGTCAGCAAATTGGTCAGGTTGTTGGTCATCAGGCCGAAATAGGCCGCCCAGTCACCTCTTTTCCACTCCAGTTTCATGCTTTTCATGGATGCTTGCCTTATAAAAAGTAGCGATCGCGGAAGGTCAACAGCGCCTTTTCAAAACAGCTAAATGGCGGGTGAACGATGCCCGCCCCAATCATGCCGATCCCGGCGTCTTTGTGAGCAATGGCGGTGTTGATCACCGGCAGAATGCCGCTGGCGGCAACTTTAGTGATATCAATCGCCGTCGGAATGCCCATAAACGAGAGCAGCGGAATGGTGACGTTCGGGTTTTCGCCGAGGGTGATTTCGCGCATCTGCCGCGAGAAGTCGATGGCTTCGTCCACCGTACCGCCCACCAGCGCGACAATTGCCGGAGCCGTCGCCATCGCGAACCCGCCGATGCCGTAGGTTTCGGTGATGGCGCTGTCGCCGATATCCAGACCGGAGTCCTCCGGCTTGTAACCGGCAAACATTGGGCCGATCACCTGCTGCGCCGGGCCGGTAAACCACTGCCCCGGCAGGCCGGAAATGCGCAGGCCGAATTCATAGCCGTTGCGCGCCATGGTAGTGACGACGGTGCTGTATTCGATACCGTGCGCCGCATCCAGCGCGGCTTTGCACATTGCCATCCACGTCGGGCCGGAGAAGTAGTCGCTGCTCGCCACGAACTCGAACACCTGACGCTGCTGCTCTACCGGATAACCGGCCTGAATCAGCCCCGGCGTCAGGGCCTGGATCAGCAGCGTGGTGCCCGCGTTATTGCGGTTGTGGCACTCGTCGCCCATGTGCAGCGCCTGAGCCAGCATTAAGCGCAGATCGATTTCGCCGATGATTTTCATCGCATCGCGCAGCATCGGGCCGAGCACGTCGCGCATCCAGTTCAGACGGTCGATCACACTCTGATCGTTGGCCCCCATGCGCAGGATTTTTGCCATCTGCTCACTGAGGTTGGTGAACGCGCGGTTACCGTAGGTTTTGTTCTCGACGATGTGCATAAACATCGACGCCGACGTGACGCCCGCCATTGAGCCGACGCAGTCGTGTTCGTGGCACGGCGAGAACGTGATTTTCCCGGAGGCCGCCAGGCGTTCGGCGTCGCTCAGAGAATCAGCCAGCCCTTCAAACACCAGCGCCCCCGTCACCGCACCGCGCATCGCGCCGCACATGTTTTCCCACGCCACCGGTGGCCCAGCGTGCAGGATGGTCGTAGGGGTCATGCCAGGCACCACGTTGATGGCCTGGTCGAAGCCCACCAGCACCGGATGGGACTGAATAATCCGCTCCAGCGCCAGTTTGTTGGCGGCGGCAATTTTCCCGGCAAGGGTCGGCTGTGCCAGCTGATCCAGCGCCTCGACCACCTGCAGATTGCCCTGCCCCGGCGGCGTCCAGTCGAGCTGCGTGACCGGGACGTGCTGTTTTTTCAGATCGTCGCTGAACAGGGCGATGCCTACGTTAATGACGTTCAACGGCTGGTTAAATAAGGTTTTCATCAGGCTTTCTCTCCTTTGCAGACAAATTCACGCGCCAGTAATCCGGTGTTAGTGCTGCTGCTCGCCCAGATCACACCTGCGTCTGTCAGTAGCTGGCACTGCTGCGACAGGGACGGAGTATCCAGGTCGGTGCCCAGCACGTAGCCGAGGATCTCCAGCGGGCGGTTGTCCGCTTTGGCGATGGCCTGCGCCTCTTTGATGGCGTCGATCATCACCCCGACCGGATCCTCGTGAGAGCCGAAACCGAGCACGAAATCCATCACGATGACGCCCACTTCCGGGTCGCGCGCCTCCTGCAACAGGCGGCTGATGCGGTTAGTCGGATCGATCATCGGGTGCGGTTTTCCGTTGGTGAAATCATCGTCGCCAAAATCGAGGAAGGTGTGAGCCTGGCTGACGTTGAGATCCGCCAGACGTTTGGTCGGGTCCGGCTGAATGTTGCTGTAGACGTTGTCGAATTTTTCCAGCGCCGCGAACATCGCTTCGTCACACAGGGTGCCGCCGCAGAACAGACCGCGAATGTACTTTTGCTGTGGCGTGAGGCGAGCGCGCACCTCTTCAATTAATGGCCAGTTGAGCGGGTGGAGATCGAGAGACTCCTTTTTGATGCCCGTGAGCAGAACCGCTTTCAGGGCCGCCTCTTTGGTGCCACGCGCGAACTGTAAACCCGCTTCATCGGCTGGCGGTTCGTTGCGACCGAGGAAGCAGACAACGACCGGTTTGCGGCAGGCGCGGGCGCGGGCCAGCACGTTTTCGGCCACCTTCGGCGCAGGCGGTTTGGAGATGAGCGCGATCACTTCAGTGGCTTCGTCGGCTTCCAGCATGTCGATGGCGTCGAGCATCATCAGGCCGCCGATCTTTTCGCTCAAATCGCGCCCGCCAGTGCCGATCAGCTGTGAAATTCCGCCGCCAAACTCATGAATACGCGCGCTCAGCTCCTGGCTGCCGGTCCCCGACGCGCCGACGATGCCAATCGGCCCGCGACGTACCGCGTTGCCAAAGCACAGTGCTGCGCCGTTGATAATGGCGGTTCCGCAGTCGGGTCCCATCATCAGCAGACCTTTCTGGTGCGCCAGCTGCTTGAGGGCCAGCTCGTCGTCGAGGCTGACGTTGTCGGAGAAGAGCATCACGTTGAGATCGTTTTCCAGCGCCTGGCGTGCTTCCCGGGCGGCAAACAGGCCGTTAACGGAGATCACCGCCAGGTTACTGTCGGGGCGATGCGTTTTGGCGCTGGCGAGGGTAGCGAAACGGGCTTCGTGCGCGCCGCCGCTCTCTTTACGGGTAAATAAGGCTTCGATGGCAGCCAGCGTTTCGTCACTGGCGGCCTCGCCTTTAATCACAATCATCAGGTCGCCGTTTTTAGCGTCCTGCAATTCCGGCGTTAATAATCCCAGGTTTTTTAATACGCCTTTATTCATTTCAGTCGCCATCGCCACAAATGCCTGTTCCACACCGGGCAATTTATTGGCTTTGGTCGAGACCGACATCAGTGAGACAGAATCAAAATAGGTATTCTTTTTAATAACGATTTTGGTGGGCATGTTTTCCTCCCGAATGCGGGCAAAAGGGGGCCGCCATCATGATTAAGGCATGATGGTAAACGTGAAAAAATTCAGGTCAGGCAAGCCCGAAACGGCTTGCCGAAGACATTACGCGCCGGCGGCTAACAGCAGTTCAGCAATCGCGTGATAGCCTTTTTCGCGCGCCAGTTCGAGCGGGGTTTTCCCGTATTTGTCGGTCATGTGCGGATTGGCGCCGTGGTCGAGGAGTAATTTGACGATCTCCTGCTGTTTCGCCCCGCCGTCGTTGAGGACGATGGCTTCCAGCAAGGGCGTCCAGCCGACAAAGTTGGTGTGGTTTACGTTGATATCCGTATGCGCCAGCAGCTCGCGGACAATCTCCACGTGGCCTTTTTCGCTCGCGGGGGTAATCCCCACGCCGCCAAAGCGTGACAAGCGATCGAGATCCGGATTGGCCGGCAGGACGATGCGCAGCAAGGTAAGGTCATTCGTCAGGCAGCTAATTAAGAACGGGTTAAAACAGGTCTGGTCCTGTTTATCGATATCCGCACCGGCGGAAATAAGGAATTCAACGCAAGGATAATGCTTTTTCAGGCTGGCAATAATAATGGCGGTTCTTTTCTGGCGATTGGTGGCATTGATGTCCACCCCTTTTTCCAGACAGGCTTTGAGTGCATCCAGATTGCCCTGCTCTGCCGCCAGCAGAAATTCAGTAACGAGTTCATTTGCAGACATATTCAGACTCCGATGTTTTCATTTCTGATGACCTGAGAATAGCAACAGCCCCGTGATAAAAGAATCCGCTTAAATTTCATTCATCGTAAGGACAGTGATTATTGAATGGAAATCAACAGTCGGGCCAAAACGTGCGTCGGTGCAATGTTTTTCTTATCGTTGACGCCCTTTTCCGCCGTAAAAGCGCATTCTGCTTATATCTCGACACGCCTTGCCTGGCGCGGCCTGAAACAAAATAGCAGAAGTGTGATAGTGCTCAAACGAGATGTAACTGCAGTGTTAAATATTGTTCAAAACTGATTGCCGTTGCGGGCGATTACAAATAGATTCAACAATACCGCCGGGGCTTATGTGAGGGGCTGCGCCATGAATTCGATATTTACGGAAGAGAACCTGCTGGCCTTTACCGCCGCCGCACGCTTCGGCAGTTTTAGCAAAGCGGCCGAAGAGCTGGGCGTGACCACTTCCGCCATCAGCTACACCATCAAACGGATGGAGACGGGGCTGGACGTGGTGCTGTTTGTGCGCAATACGCGCAGCATCGAGCTGACGGAGTCCGGGTTTTACTTTTACCGTAAAGCGACGGATCTGCTCAATGACTTCCACGCCATCAAACGCGGGATAGATACCATTTCACAGGGTATCGAAGCGCGGGTGCGGATCTGTATCAACCAGCTGTTATACACCCCGCGTCATACCGCCCGGCTGTTACAGGTCTTAAAAAAACAGTTCCCCACCTGCCAGATCACCGTCACCACCGAGGTGTATAACGGCGTGTGGGATTCGATCATTAATAATCAGGCCAATATTGCGATTGGCGCGCCGGATACGCTGCTCGACGGCGGCGGGATTGATTACACGGAAATCGGCGCGATTCGCTGGGTTTTTGCCATTTCACCCCAGCATCCGCTGGCGTTTTCCCCGGAGCCGATTGCCGAGAGCCAGCTGCGCCTCTATCCCAACATCATGGTCGAAGACACGGCGCATACGATCAATAAAAAAGTGGGCTGGTTGCTGCACGGACAGGAGGCGATTCTGGTGCCGGACTTTAACACCAAATGTCAGTGTCAGATTTTGGGCGAGGGAATTGGATTTTTACCGGAACATATGGCGCGCGAAGCGGTAGAGGATGGATTACTGGTGACACGACGCATTAATAATCCGCGCCAGGACTCGCGCATGCTGCTGGCCACGCAGCATGCCGCGACCGGCCAGGTGACCCGCTGGATCAAACAGCAGTTTGGGCCTCAGGGGGTACTGACCGGGATATATAGCGATTTACTGTGGCGTGATTAACGCGCGTTTTTAATCGCGGCTCTGCACCCAGAAGGCGTGAATAAGCCCCGGGATGTAACCCAGCAGCGTCAGAATGATATTCAGAATAAACGCCCAGCCGAAACCTTTACCGAGCAGAACACCCAGTGGCGGGATCAGAATAGTAATAACGATACGCCAGAAACCCATACTTTCTCCATTCAAGCTAAAAAAAGAACATTGTTAAAAAAAGTTTTAACGTTAAGCGTAGCGAGTTTACCGTGTCGCGCCATTCCTTAAGTCTGCTTTTACGCTCCTTTACCCTTTTTACAATCACTTAGACTAACGATTAAGGGGTATTCACGCGTTACACCTGTACCCGGCTGATGACGTGGGCTAAGGTAAGAAATACCAAAACGAGGAGGACATTATGTTTACTGTTGGAGATGTTGTGCAGCCACGTATGGGCGGGCCAAAGCTGAAAGTCGTTGAAGTGCATGACGATCAAATTGTTGCCGTGCAGGCGAGCAATGAGCAGGGAGAGAAGTTTACGCTGAAGGCGGCGGATGTGGCGTTGTATAAAGAAGACGGCGATTTCGGCGTCTGCTGAAAGCTCAGGGCGGTGAGATACCGCCCTGATGTGAAATCACTTAGATTAAGAAATCATCCAGTGACTGGCCATTTGCCAGCGCAGTGGCAATTGGCTTAGGCGTACGGCCCTGGCCGGTCCAGGTTTTCACTTCGCCGTTAGCGTCAGTAAAACGGTATTTCGCTTCACGCGCCTGGCGTTTTTGCGGCTGGCTGGCACCTTTCAAAACGTCTTTACCCAGCAGATCTTCTGGAGAAATACCGTCAGCTTTCATCAGCTCTAACAGAGCATTAATTTTCTGCTGCTGTTCAGCCTGCTGACTCTGCATTTCATCTTGCTCATTACGTTTTTCTTCCGTAACAATGCGGAATTTTTCCAGCATTTCTTCAAGCACATCAACAGAAAACTCGCGCGCCATTGCGCGAAGGGTACGGATATTATTAAGATTTTGTAACATTGAAGACATATTACTGAAGACCTTTTATGAGTTGATTCAATGAGCAATAGTTCAATATGGTAATCCACTTTACTTTGAATATCCAGCGAGATTCCTCCCAGACTTTTATTAAGGATATTCAACAATATTTAATTAATTATCCTTACCTTTATTTGCATTGCATTCAATATTGCTTTTGTTTATCTCACACTTTCTATTTCTTCTGAGCAGGTTTTTGACCAAACGCTGCCCCTCTCTCGCGCAATGCTGAATAATCACTCAACTGTTAAGCATAACTAAACAAGATAACGTTCAGAACAATTCACCACTAAACAGGCGAAAATAGAACATTAATAATACGTAGCGACGTTTTTACCCGTTCGGAAGTTGAGTCTGCTGAGACGATAATTTTCTCGAATACATCTTATTGCTCATACTCACTCATTTAATTGATTTACAAGCATATTTGCAAGATAAAAACAGAAAGCACCACCGTAGAGAAAAAGTGGGATGTTTTAGAGCATTTCGTGGACAAAAGGTCATTAAATAAATATTTTTCACTCATTGTGACTTTCAAAGCAGAGAGATACTCTATACACGCTCAACAAACCAACCTAAAGCACCATTTGCTGCAGGTAAAATCTCTGTTTTGTGTTCTTCTCAAGGAGTTCGGACATGTTCTCACCGCAGTCTCGCCTGCGCCATGCAGTTGCAGACACTTTCGCGATGGTCGTCTACTGTTCCGTAGTGAACATGCTGATCGAGATATTCCTCTCCGGAATGTCTTTTGAGCAGTCCCTTTCTTCAAGACTGGTGGCCATTCCGGTCAACATTCTTATTGCATGGCCGTATGGTTTTTACCGTGACGCCGTTATGCGCCTGGCGCGCCGTTTTAGCCCGTCGGGCTGGCTCAAAAACCTGGCAGACGTGCTGGCTTACGTCACCTTCCAGTCACCGGTGTATGTGGCGATTTTGCTGACCGTCGGCGCAGACTGGCATCAGATTGCGGCTGCCGTCAGCTCGAATATTGTGGTGTCGATGTTGATGGGTGCGGCCTATGGCTACTTCCTGGACTACTGTCGCCGCCTGTTTAAAGTCAGCCAGTATCATCAGTCTCAGGCGTAAAGTGCTGCGACTGGCCGCTGCCAGTCGCACGTTTATTGCGGTTCGCCAAACAGACCTGTCAGAAATCGCTCCAGCGCCATGCGGGAGCTAAAACCATGCGGAATACCGTAATGCTGGTGCCGTTCTCCGGCTAAATACAGCGGAAATTCCTGATAATGATCGCAGGTTTTGATATCCGTGGCAGGTTCAGCAAACGACAAACTACGGTCTTTAAGGGTGGGGTGAATAATCAGCGCAGTGCGTCCCATTCGGGCTTCGCGGTTAACATAGACATAATTATCGCCACGGCGATATCCGTATGTTTTTTGAGTCACTGCATCCATGATGAAACCCGCTTTTTCAAGAACGCGCGCCACCTCATCGGGTCGTAAATACATATTTTATCCTCGTTATCTTTTCCTGCGGGCCAACCTTACAATAATCATCGTTGGCAACGCTTTCAGATAAATCCATAAAGGCCACGATAAGTCGTGACTCGCTTCAGATATTAAAAACCTGGACTAAACTGTGTGTGAACGCAAAATTATGGAGGATCGTATGTTTAACAGACCGAACCGAAACGATATTAATGACGACGCTCAGGATATTCGTAACGATGTCAGCCAATTAGCCGACACACTGGAGGATGTATTGAAATCTTGGGGCTCTGATGCAAAGGATGAGGCGGATGTCGCCAGACGTAAGGCTCAGTCTCTGCTGCGTGAAACCCGCGCCCGGATGCATGGCCGCTCACGCACCACGCAGGCCGCCTGCGATGCGATTGGCTGTGCCAATACCTTTATCCGTGAAAAACCGTTGTACGCTGTGGGGACCGTTGCCGCAGTAGGGATTTTTATCGGTGCCTTGCTGACGCTGCGTAAATAACCTTAAAACGCGTCATTTGCTGACCCTCGTTCGCCTCTGCGATCGGGGGTTTTTATTTTTACGGTCAAAAAAACGCCAGAAGCCGTGTGCAGCCTGCCCCTCCTCGCATCGCTCATCATCAAGGCAAAATCAATTGATAAATCCCATATCTTGTATGGTTGAAACTTACATCAACTACATCTAGTATTCCCTCTAACAAGACACACACAACCCGACGCGCTCATTCGCGCCGCTCCTTCATTCTAAATGGAAATACGAATCATGAGCATTACTATTTACACTCGTAACGACTGTGTTCAGTGCCACGCCACGAAACGTGCAATGGAAAACCGTGGCGTCGCGTTTGAGATGGTGAATGTGGACTTGCAGCCCGATGCGGCAGACGCCCTGCGCGCGCAAGGATTTCGTCAGCTTCCGGTGGTGATCGCCGGGGAAACCAGCTGGTCAGGCTTTCGCCCGGACATGATTAATCGCCTGCAAACGCAGGCCGTCAGCGCATGAGTCTGCTCGTCTACTTCTCCAGCAGCTCGGAAAATACGCTGCGCTTTATCGAGCGTCTCGGGCTGCCCGCCGTGCGTATTCCGCTTAACGAGCGCGAGCGCATTCAGGTAGACGAGCCTTATATTCTGGTGGTCCCCAGCTATGGCGGCGGTGGAACGGCGGGCGCGGTGCCCCGTCAGGCAATCCGCTTTCTTAATGATCCCCACAACCGGGCGCTGATTCGCGGTGTGATCGCCGCAGGCAATCGCAATTTTGGCGACGCGTTCTGCCGTGCCGGGGATGTTATCTCTCAAAAGTGCGGCGTGCCGTATCTCTATCGTTTTGAACTGATGGGGACACAGCAGGACGTAGAGAACGTGCGTAAAGGAGTGAACGAATTTTGGCAACGACAACCGCAGAACGCGTAGTGCAAGGCTCAACGGATTACCATGCCCTGAACGCTATGCTGAACCTCTACGATCGCGAGGGGAATATTCAGTTTGGCAAAGACCACGAGGCGGTGGAGGCCTTTTTTGCCGCCCACGTCCGCCCGAACACGCTCTCTTTTGCCAGCCAGCAGGCGCGCCTCGACTATCTGGTCAACGAAGGTTATTACGAAGCGCGGGTGCTGACGCGCTACGATCGCGACTTTGTGGTGAAACTGTTTGAACGCGCTCACGCCAGCGGTTTCCGTTTCCAGACGTTCCTCGGCGCCTGGAAGTATTACACCAGCTACACGCTCAAAACCTTCGACGGCAAACGCTATCTGGAAAGTTTTGAAGATCGCGTCTGTATGGTGGCCTTAACGCTCGCGCAGGGCGATGAAGCGCTGGCACAACAGCTGACGGACGAGATCCTCTCGGGCCGCTTCCAGCCCGCCACGCCAACATTCCTCAACTGCGGGAAAGCCCAGCGCGGTGAGCTGGTCTCCTGCTTCCTGCTGCGCATCGAAGACAATATGGAGTCGATTGGCCGGGCGGTGAACTCGGCCCTGCAGCTCTCCAAACGCGGGGGCGGCGTCGCGTTTCTGCTGTCGAATCTGCGGGAGTCCGGCGCGCCGATCAAGCGCATCGAAAACCAGTCCTCTGGCGTGATCCCGGTGATGAAAATGCTGGAAGATGCGTTTTCCTACGCTAACCAGCTGGGTGCGCGTCAGGGCGCGGGCGCGGTGTATCTCCACGCCCATCACCCGGACATCCTGCGGTTTCTCGATACCAAACGCGAAAACGCCGATGAAAAAATCCGCATCAAAACGCTGTCCCTCGGGGTGGTGATCCCGGATATCACCTTCCAGCTGGCGAAAGAGAATGCCGAGATGGCCCTCTTCTCGCCATATGACATTGAGCGCATCTACGGCAAGCCGTTTGGCGATGTGGCCATAAGCGAGCTGTACGACGAACTGGTCGCTGACGATCGCATTCGCAAAAAAACCATTAATGCCCGCGACTTCTTCCAGACGCTGGCCGAGATCCAGTTCGAGTCCGGCTACCCGTACATCATGTATGAAGATACGGTGAACCGCGCTAACCCGATTGCCGGGCGCATCAACATGAGCAACCTGTGCTCGGAGATTTTGCAGGTCAACAGCGCGTCGACTTACGACGAGAATCTGGATTACGCCGAAACAGGCAAAGATATCTCCTGCAACCTTGGCTCACTGAATATTGCCCACACCATGGATTCCCCGAATTTTGGCCGCACTGTGGAAACCGCGATTCGTGGCCTGACGGCGGTGTCGGACATGAGCCACATCCGCAGCGTGCCGTCGATCGAAGCCGGGAATGCCGCGTCTCACGCCATCGGACTGGGACAGATGAATTTGCACGGCTATCTGGCGCGCGAAGGCATTCCTTACGGCAGTGCCGAAGGGCTGGATTTCACCAATTTCTATTTCTACACCATCACCTGGCATGCCTTGCATACTTCAATGATGCTGGCCCGCGAGCGTAACCAGCGCTTCGCCGGGTTTGAACAGTCGCGCTACGCCAGCGGAGAGTATTTTAATCAGTATCTGGAAAGTGACTGGCAGCCGAAAACCGAGAAAGTGCGGGCGTTGTTCGCCCGTGCCGGGGTCCCGATTCCGACGCGCGAGATGTGGCAGCAGCTGCGCGCCGACGTCATGCAGTACGGCATCTACAACCAGAACCTGCAGGCGGTGCCGCCTACCGGATCGATTTCCTATATCAACCACGCGACGTCGAGCATTCACCCTATCGTCTCGAAAATTGAGATCCGCAAGGAAGGCAAAACCGGACGCGTCTACTATCCCGCGCCGTTTATGACCAACGAGAACCTGGCGCTCTATCAGGATGCCTATGAAATCGGCCCGGAGAAGATTATTGATACCTACGCCGAGGCGACCCGCCATGTGGATCAGGGGCTGTCGCTGACGTTGTTCTTCCCCGATACCGCCACCACGCGCGATATCAACAAGGCGCAGATTTACGCCTGGAAGAAAGGCATCAAAACCCTGTACTACATTCGCCTGCGTCAGCTTGCGCTGGAAGGCACCGAAATTGAAGGCTGCGTGTCCTGCGCGCTGTAAGGAGAAAGGATGAAACTGTCACGCGTATGCGCCGTTAACTGGAACAAAATTCAGGACGATAAAGATCTGGAGGTGTGGAACCGCCTGACCAGCAACTTCTGGCTGCCGGAAAAAGTGCCGCTCTCCAACGATATTCCGGCGTGGGCCACCCTCAGCCACGCCGAACAGCAGCTGACCATCCGTGTGTTTACCGGGCTGACGCTGCTGGACACTATTCAGAACACCGTCGGCGCCCCGGCGCTGATGGCGGATTCACTGACGCCTCACGAAGAGGCGGTGATGTCGAATATCAGCTTTATGGAGGCGGTCCACGCCCGTTCCTACAGCTCGATTTTCTCGACGCTGTGCCAGACCAAAGATGTGGATGCGGCCTATACCTGGAGCGAAGAGAGTGCCCCGCTCCAGCGCAAAGCCCAGCTGGTGCTGGAGTATTACCAGGCCGATGAGCCGCTGAAGAAGAAAATCGCCAGCGTGTTCCTGGAATCTTTCCTCTTCTATTCCGGCTTCTGGCTGCCGATGTACTGGTCGAGTCGCGGCAAGCTGACCAACACCGCCGATTTGATTCGCCTGATCATCCGCGACGAAGCGGTTCACGGGTATTACATCGGCTATAAATATCAGAAAGGGCTGGAGAAAATTAGCGAAGCAAAACGCGAGGAGCTGAAAGGTTTTGCGCTGGATTTGCTGATGGATCTTTATGACAACGAGCTGAGCTACACGGAAGAGCTGTATGCGGGAACCGGCTGGGAGGAGGATGTCAAAGCGTTCCTCTGCTACAACGCCAACAAAGCGCTGATGAATCTCGGCTATGAGGCGCTGTTCCCGCCGGAGATGGCGGAGGTGAATCCGGCGATTCTGGCGGCGCTCTCGCCGAATGCCGACGAAAACCACGACTTCTTCTCCGGGTCCGGCTCATCCTACGTGATGGGTAAAGCGGTGGAAACGGAGGACGAGGACTGGGATTTTTAGCACGGTATTTTTCCCTTCATTTTAACCCTCTCCCTTTCGGGAGAGGGGATCGTCAAATCGCCAGACCTAACGCTCGTTAATTTAATATAAATCCCATTTTTCCCCACAAATATTCCCTGTAATCTATACTGTAATTCCAGCGTCATATTCTCCTGAATCATTCCGATCCAGAAGAAATTCCCCGACCGCGCGGCAAAAATCTCAGAAAAATTCGACACCCGCTCAGCCCTTACCTCATGGGAAATTCAGCCATTTCACCACCGGCAAAATTCGTGCCACACGCGGCACAAGGGTTGTCTCAGATTCTCAGTATGTTAGGGTATGGCCAGTTCATTATTTTTAATGGTATTGATATCGACGCTAATAAATAACGGGAATTACTCTATTGCATGGCAATTAAATTAGAAGTTAAAAATCTCTATAAAGTATTTGGCGAGCATCCACAGCGCGCGTTCAAATATATTGAAAAAGGACTTTCAAAAGAACAAATCCTGGAGAAGACAGGATTATCCCTTGGCGTTAAAGACGCCAGTCTGGCAATTGAAGAAGGCGAGATTTTCGTCATCATGGGGTTATCCGGTTCGGGTAAATCCACTATGGTTCGCCTTCTCAATCGCCTGATTGAACCCACCCGCGGACAGGTGCTGATTGATGGCGTTGATATCGCCAGAATATCTGACGCCGAGCTTCGTGAGGTGCGCAGGAAAAAGATTGCGATGGTCTTCCAGTCATTCGCGCTAATGCCACATATGACGGTACTGGATAATACCGCTTTCGGTATGGAATTAGCGGGAATCCCTGCGGCGATTCGCCAGGAAAAAGCGCTGGATGCATTACGCCAGGTGGGACTGGAAAATTATGCCCACGGCTATCCGGATGAACTTTCTGGCGGTATGCGTCAGCGCGTCGGTTTAGCCCGCGCATTAGCCATCAATCCCGATATTTTATTAATGGATGAAGCCTTCTCGGCCCTCGATCCATTAATTCGTACCGAGATGCAGGATGAGCTGGTAAAACTGCAGGCAAAACATCAGCGAACCGTGGTCTTTATTTCCCACGATCTCGATGAAGCGATGCGTATTGGCGATCGTATTGCCATTATGCAAAATGGCGAAGTGGTGCAGGTCGGTACGCCGGACGAAATTCTGAATAATCCGGCCAATGATTATGTGCGCACCTTCTTCCGGGGCGTGGATATTAGCCAGGTGTTTAGCGCGAAAGATATTTCCCGCCGCGCGCTGGATGGCATTATTCGCCGCACGCCAGGGTTTGGCCCGCGCTCGGCGCTGAAACTGCTGCAGGACGAAGACCGCGAATATGGCTATGTCATTGAGCGCGGTAATAAATTTGTAGGCATTGTCTCCATCGACTCTCTGAAAAAAGCGCTTAGCGAAAACCAGGGAATCGATGCGGCGTTACTCGACGCTCCGCTTGCCGTGGACGCCGAAACGCCGCTCAGCGAGTTGCTCTCTCACGTCGGCCAGGCACCCTGCGCGGTTCCGGTCATTGGAGAAGAACAACAGTACGTCGGCATCATCTCAAAACGCATGTTGCTGCAGGCTTTAGATCGCGAGGGGGCAAACAATGGCTGATCAATCTAATCCGTGGGGAACCACAGAAGCGGCAGATAGCGCCGCACAATCGGCAGACGCATGGGGAACTTCTGCGCCTGCGCCCGCTGACGGCGGTAGCACCGCCGACTGGCTCAACAGCGCTCCGGCGCCCGCACCAGAACATTTCAATATTATGGACCCGTTCCATAAAACCCTGATCCCGCTGGACAGCTGGGTGACCGAAGGCATCGACTGGGTGGTGACCCACTTCCGTCCGGTGTTCCAGGGCATTCGCGTTCCGGTGGATTACATCCTCAACGGCTTCCAGCAGATGATGCTCGGAATGCCCGCGCCTGTTGCCATTGCGCTGTTCGCGCTCATTGCGTGGCAGTTCGGCAGTGCAGGTATGGGGATCGCCACACTTATTTCACTGATTTTGATTGGTGCTATCGGTGCCTGGTCTCAGGCGATGATTACTCTGGCGCTGGTGCTCACCGCCCTGCTGTTCTGCGTGGTAATCGGTTTGCCGATGGGCATATGGCTGGCACGCAGCCCGAGGGCGGCGAAAATTATTCGTCCGCTGTTGGATGCGATGCAAACCACGCCGGCGTTTGTCTATCTGGTGCCTATCGTAATGCTGTTCGGGATCGGTAACGTACCGGGCGTGGTAGTGACCATTATCTTCGCCTTGCCGCCGATTATCCGTCTGACCATTCTGGGGATTAACCAGGTGCCAGCCGATCTGATCGAAGCGTCACGCTCGTTCGGTGCCAGCCCGCGTCAGATGCTGTTTAAAGTGCAGCTCCCGCTGGCGATGCCCACCATTATGGCAGGCGTGAACCAGACGCTGATGCTCGCCCTCTCGATGGTGGTGATCGCCTCAATGATTGCCGTGGGTGGCCTTGGCCAGATGGTCCTGCGCGGTATCGGTCGTCTCGATATGGGACTGGCCACCGTGGGCGGCGTCGGGATCGTGATCCTCGCCATTATTCTTGACCGCCTGACTCAGGCAGTCGGTCGCGATTCACGCAGTCGCGGCAACCGTCGCTGGTACAGCACCGGCCCGGTCGGGTTGATTACCCGTCCATTCATTAAATAAGGAACAACGATGCGACATAACATCCTTTTTGCCACAGCGTTTGCCACCCTTGTCTCTACCAGCGCATTCGCCGCTGACCTGCCGGGTAAAGGCATTACCGTTCAACCGGTACAGAGCACAATTTCGGAAGAGTCCTTCCAGACCATGATCGTCAGCCGCGCCCTGGAAAAACTGGGTTATACGGTCAATAAACCGAGCGAAGTGGATTACAACGTAGGCTATACCTCGATTGCCTCTGGCGATGCGACCTTTACCGCCGTGAACTGGCAGCCGCTGCATGATGATATGTATGCCGCTGCCGGCGGGAGTAAGAAGTTTTACCGCGAAGGCACCTTCGTGACCGGCGCTGCGCAGGGCTATTTGGTCGACAAGAAAACCGCCGACAAATACCACATCACCAATGTTGAGCAGCTTAAAGATCCGAAGATCGCCAAACTGTTCGACACCAACGGTGACGGCAAAGCCGACATGATGGGCTGTTCGCCGGGCTGGGGCTGTGAGGCGGTGATTAACCACCAGAACAAAGCCTTCGATCTGGAAAAGACCGTCGACGTGAGCCACGGTAACTACTCCGCAATGATGGCAGATACCATCGCCCGCTTTAAAGAGGGTAAACCGGTGATCTACTACACCTGGACGCCGTACTGGGTGAGCGACGTGCTGAAGCCAGGTAAAGACGTGGTGTGGCTGCAGGTACCGTTCTCTTCTCTGCCAGGTGAGCAGAAAGATATCGACACCAAGCTGCCAAACGGCATGAACTACGGTTTCCCGGTGAACACCATGCATATCGTCGCGAACAAAGCCTGGGCTGAGAAAAATCCGGCGGCGGCGAAGCTGTTCTCGGTGATGAAACTGCCGCTGGCTGATATCAACGCGCAGAATGCGATGATGCATGAAGGCAAATCGTCTGAAGCCGATGTCCAGGGTCACGTTGACGGCTGGATCAAAGCCCACCAGCAGCAGTTTGACGGCTGGGTGAACGAGGCGCTGGCAGCGCAGAAGTAACGCTTTTCCCTTGCCTCGCCCTCTCCCGTCGGGAGGGGGTTAGGGTTAGGGCATCAAACTCCCCCCAGGCCTAAACCGCACAAACCACCACGCAACAAATCCCCAACATTCACATTCATCCGTTATGATGGTTTCTGAAAAAATAATCACTTAACTCACGATTCCTGACTCTCATGACGAAAACTTCTCAAGGGCTTAGCCCGGCACTTATTCTGCTCATGTCTGTTGCTACCGGCCTTGCGGTGGCCAGTAACTACTATGCGCAACCTTTGCTCGACACCATCGCCCGCGCCTTTTCGCTCTCCGCCAGTTCCGCCGGTTTTATTGTGACGGCCGCCCAGCTCGGCTACGCCGCGGGCCTGCTGTTCCTCGTGCCGCTCGGCGATATGTTTGAACGCCGCAGACTGATCGTCTCCATGACGCTGCTGGCAGCGGGCGGGATGTTAATTACCGCCTCCAGCCAGTCGCTGGGGATGATGATCCTCGGTACGGCGCTGACCGGATTGTTCTCGGTCGTGGCCCAGATCCTCGTGCCGCTGGCCGCCACGCTCGCGGCGCCAGAAAAGCGCGGCAAAGTGGTAGGAACGATCATGAGCGGCCTGCTGCTGGGGATTTTGCTGGCGCGAACCGTTGCCGGGCTGCTGGCAAGTCTTGGCGGCTGGCGCACGGTCTACTGGGTCGCCAGCGTCCTGATGGTCGTGATGGCCTTTGCCCTGTGGCGCGGCCTGCCAAAAGTGAAGCAGGAGAACCATCTTAACTACCCTCAGCTTCTCGGCTCGGTGTTCAGCCTGTTCACCCAGGATAAACTTCTGAGAACGCGCGCGCTGTTGGGGTGTTTCACCTTTGCCAACTTCAGCATTTTGTGGACCTCAATGGCCTTCCTGCTGGCCTCGCCGCCATTCAACTATTCCGAAGGGGTAATTGGCCTGTTTGGTCTGGCGGGTGCGGCCGGTGCGCTGGGCGCTCGCCCTGCCGGTGGTCTGGCGGATAAAGGTAAATCACACCTGACAACTTCCGCCGGGCTGGTGATGCTGCTCCTCTCCTGGGCGGCAATCTGGTACGGGCATATCTCGGTGCTGTCGCTGATTGTCGGGATTCTGGTCCTCGACCTGACCGTACAGGGCGTGCATATCACTAACCAGACGGTGATCTATCGCGTGAAGCCCGACGCACGTAACCGCCTGACTGCCGGTTACATGACCAGCTACTTTATCGGCGGTGCAGCAGGCTCGCTGATCTCAGCGTCCGCGTGGCAGCATTACGGCTGGACCGGCGTGTGCGTGGTCGGTACCCTTGTTGCAGCCGTTAACCTGCTCATCTGGTGGCGTGGCTATCACCTTCAGGAAGCCATTATCTAAGCTTTACATCGGTTTGGGGCTTCTTAGGGTGTTAAGCAGCCCCGCACTCTGTTAAGGTGAGCGTAATTATTTATCCCAGAAATTTTACTGTGGGTGACATATTAGAATACCGCATGAATAGTTCAGACCTACTGGCTGCTCCCGGCCCCATCAGATTGCCGACATTTCCGTTCTGTTTGAAACCTCATGCTGTTTCTCATCACCCGACCCCGTCTTTCGTGGGCGTTAGCCCTTTCATTTCTGTGCTTACCGGGTCACGGATTCGCCCGGCACTTTCTGACAGTGATATCAGTTTGGCGGATATAACCGCACAAATAATTCATTTACATTATTTGTCACTGTCGTTACTATATCGACTGTAATTAATGAGGTCATGCCCAAATGGATAGTTCGTTTACCCCAATTGAACAAATGCTTAAATTTCGCGCCAGTCGCTACGAGGACTTCCCATACCAGGAGATCCTGTTAACCCGTCTTTGCATGCACATGCAGGGTAAGCTGCTGGATAACCGCAATAAAATGCTGAAAGCTCAAGGGATTAACGAGACGTTGTTTATGGCGTTAATTACCCTGGAATCTCAGGAAGATCACAGCATTCAGCCCTCTGAATTGAGCTGCGCCCTGGGTTCCTCTCGCACTAACGCGACCCGCATCGCGGATGAGCTGGAAAAACGCGGCTGGATTGAACGCCGTGAAAGCGACAACGATCGCCGTTGCCTGCATCTGCAACTGACCGATAAAGGTCATGAATTCCTGCGTGGGGTGCTTCCACCTCAGCACAACTGTCTGCATCAACTCTGGTCTGCCCTGAGCACGACCGAGCGCGACCAGCTAGAGCACATCACTCGCAAGCTCCTCACCCGTCTGGATCAGATGGACGAAGAGGGCGCCATTCTCGAGGCGCTAAGCTAACGCGACGACACGCTCAACCATCCAGATTACATAAGAAATACTGATAGGCCAGCACGTTACACTGCTGGCCTTTCTGACAACAGGTCGGCCCAGCCGATGTGAAAATAAGAAGATCGTGGAGAACTACAATGAGCGCAAATGCGGAGAACACTCCCCCGCAGCAACCGGTCAACACTAAGAAAGGCAAACGCAAAAGCGCCCTTCTGCTGCTGACTTTGCTCTTTATTATTATTGCCGTGGCATATGGGATCTATTGGTTTTTAGTACTGCGTCATATTGAAGAGACCGATGACGCATACGTGGCAGGGAACCAGGTTCAGATTATGGCGCAGGTGTCGGGCAGCGTGACGAAAGTCTGGGCTGACAATACCGACTTTGTGCAAAAAGGAGATGTGCTGGTCACGCTCGATCCGACCGATGCGCAGCAGGCGTTTGAAAAAGCGCAGACGCAGCTGGCCTCAAGCGTGCGTCAAACCCGTCAGTCGATGATCAACAGCAAGCAGTTGCAGGCGAGCATCGACGTGCAGAAAACCGCCCTCGCGCAGGCGCAGAGCGACCTGAATCGTCGCGTACCGCTCGGCACCGCCAATCTGATTGGCCGTGAAGAGCTGCAACACGCGCGTGACGCCGTGGCCAGCGCGCAGGCGCAGCTTGACGTGGCAATCCAGCAGTATAACGCCAACCAGGCGATGATTCTGGGTACTCATCTTGAAGAGCAGCCTGCCGTTAAACAGGCGGCAACCGAAGTGCGTAACGCCTGGCTTGCCCTGCAACGTACTAAAATTGTCAGTCCGATGACCGGTTACGTCTCCCGTCGTTCCGTTCAGCCTGGCGCACAGATTAGCACCACAACGCCGCTGATGGCGGTGGTGCCGGCGAACAATCTGTGGGTAGATGCCAACTTCAAAGAGACGCAGCTGGCCCACATGCGCATCGGCCAGACCGCGACTATCGTCAGTGATATTTACGGCGACGACGTGAAGTACACCGGTAAAGTGGTCGGTCTGGATATGGGTACCGGCAGCGCGTTCTCCCTGCTGCCTGCGCAGAACGCCACCGGTAACTGGATCAAAGTGGTTCAGCGTCTGCCGGTTCGTATTGAACTGGACGCGAAACAGCTGACGGATCACCCGCTGCGTATCGGTCTGTCGACCCTGGTAACGGTAGATACCGCTGACCGCGAAGGTCAGATGCTGGCGAATCAGGTCCGAAACCATCCGGCCTATGAAAGCAACGCCCGTGAAATCAGCCTTGATCCGGTCAACAAGCTGATTGACGACATCGTGAAAGCGAACGCCGGTTAATCCGAAGGTGAGCGGTATGCAACAGCAAAAACCGCTGGAGGGGGCGCAGCTGGTCATTATGACCATTGCGCTGTCGCTGGCGACATTCATGCAGGTGCTGGACTCCACCATCGCAAACGTGGCGATCCCGACCATCGCCGGTAACCTTGGCTCGTCTCTGAGCCAGGGGACCTGGGTGATCACCTCGTTTGGGGTCGCGAATGCGATCTCCATTCCGATTACCGGGTGGCTTGCGAAACGCGTCGGGGAAGTTCGACTGTTCCTGTGGTCAACGGTGTTGTTCGTCATCGCCTCCTGGGCGTGCGGCATGTCCAACAGCCTGACCATGCTGATCTTCTTCCGTGTGATTCAGGGGATTGTCGCCGGGCCGTTAATCCCGCTCTCCCAGAGCTTGCTGCTGAATAACTACCCGCCCGCCAAGCGCTCAATCGCTCTGGCGCTGTGGTCGATGACCGTTATCGTCGCGCCGATCTGTGGCCCGATCCTCGGTGGGTATATCAGCGACAACTACCACTGGGGCTGGATCTTCTTCATCAACGTGCCCATCGGTGCGTTAGTGGTGCTGATGACGCTGCAATCCCTGCGCGGTCGGGAAACCAAAACCGAGCAGCGGCGCATCGACGGCGTGGGCCTGGCACTGTTGGTGTTAGGGATCGGCAGCCTGCAGATCATGCTGGACCGGGGTAAAGAGCTGGACTGGTTTGCGTCGCAGGAGATCATTGTCCTCACCGTGGTCGCCGTGGTGGCAATCAGCTTCCTGATTGTCTGGGAGCTGACGGACGATAACCCGATAGTCGATCTGTCGCTCTTTAAGTCGCGAAACTTCACCATCGGCTGCCTGTGTATCAGTCTTGCCTATATGCTCTATTTCGGCGCGATTGTTCTGCTGCCGCAGCTGTTGCAGGAGGTATACGGCTACACGGCAACCTGGGCGGGTCTAGCTTCGGCACCGGTCGGTTTGATTCCGGTCCTGCTGTCGCCGATTATTGGCCGCTTTGCTCATAAGCTCGACATGCGTCGACTGGTGACCTTCAGCTTTATTATGTATGCGGTGTGCTTCTACTGGCGTGCGTACACCTTCGAACCGGGAATGGACTTTGGCGCGTCCGCGTGGCCGCAGTTTATTCAGGGCTTCGCCGTGGCGTGCTTCTTTATGCCACTCACCACCATCACGCTCTCTGGCTTACCGCCGGAACGGATGGCGGCGGCATCGAGCCTGTCGAACTTCACCCGTACGCTGGCAGGCTCCATCGGGACGTCTATCACCACGACCCTGTGGACTAACCGCGAGTCGCTGCACCATGCGCAGCTGACGGAATCGGTGAATCCGTTTAACCCGAACGCCCAGCAGATGTACTCTGAGCTGCAAAGTATGGGGATGACGGAGCAGCAGGCGTCTGGCTGGATTGCCCAGCAGATCACCAACCAGGGATTGATTATCTCCGCCAACGAAATCTTCTGGATTTCTGCGGGTATTTTCATTCTGTTGCTGGGGTTAATCTGGTTTGCCAAACCGCCGTTCGGCGCGGGCGGTGGCGGCGGTGGCGCGCACTAACGCGCCGCTTCGCCGGGAAAGTTGTCCATTTCTCTACAGCTTCTGTCAGTCCTGATAAAGCAGCGCTCCTGAAATCGCTTCACGATAGTGAAAAGACAACAGGAGCGCATCATGCTGAAAAACCCCGCACAAAAATACCAACCCTATACGCCTGTCTCCCTGCCCGACCGTCGCTGGCCGGAGCAACGCATCACCCAGGCACCGCGCTGGCTCTCCACCGATTTACGCGATGGCAATCAGGCGCTGGCTGAACCGATGGACAGCGCGCGTAAACTGCAATTCTGGGATTTGCTCCTCGACTGTGGTTTTAAAGAGATTGAAGTCGCCTTCCCCTCCGCCTCGCAGACCGATTTCAATTTTGTCCGCCAGCTGATTGAAGAGAACCGCATTCCCGATGATGTCACTATTCAGGTGCTCACCCAGGCGCGGGAGGATTTGATTACGCGCACTTTCGAATCCTTACGCGGGGCAAAACAGGCAACGATTCATCTGTATAACGCCACCGCGCCGCTGTTCCGCCGCCTGGTGTTTGGCATGGATAAAGCTCAGATTATTGCGCTGGCCGTGCGCTCAACGCGCCAGATCCGCACCTTGTGCGAGGAAAACCCGCAGACACACTGGCAATACGAATACTCCCCGGAGACCTTCTGCTTTACCGAACCGGAATTTGCGCTGGAGATTTGTGAAGCCGTTGCGGAGATCTGGCAGCCGTGCGCGCAAAGGCCGATGATCATCAACCTGCCAGCAACCGTGGAAGTCAGCACGCCGAACGTCTACGCCGATCAGATTGAGTATTTTTGCCGCCACTTTAGCCGCCGCCACGATGTGTGCATTAGCGTTCACCCGCATAACGATCGCGGCACGGGCGTGGCAAGCGCAGAACTGGCGGTAATGGCAGGGGCCGATCGCGTGGAGGGCTGTCTGTTTGGCAACGGCGAACGCACGGGGAATGTCTGTCTGGTCACGCTGGCGATGAATTTATACAGCCAGGGTGTTAGCCCTCAGCTCGATTTCAGCAACATGACCCAGGTCGTCGAGGTGGTGGAGAGCTGCAATCAGCTGCCCGTTCATCCGCGCCATCCGTGGGCCGGGCGTCTGGCGTATACCGCCTTTTCCGGCTCCCATCAGGATGCGATCAAAAAAGGCTTCGATGCCCGTCAACCGGATGAACGCTGGGAGATGCCCTATCTGCCGGTCGATCCGCAGGATATCGGCTGTTCCTACGAGGCGGTTATCCGCGTTAACAGCCAGTCGGGGAAAAGCGGCAGCGCATGGCTGATTGAGCAAAATCACGGACTCAAATTGCCCCGCGCCCTGCAGCAAGATTTCAGCCAGCACGTACAACAAGAAACAGACAGCCACGGCAAAGAGATGACACAAAACGCGCTGTGGCAGCTTTTTCGGGCGCGTTACGGCCTGGTGGCAACGCCGCATTTTGCCCTGCAAAGCTACCGCAGTGAGAGTCAGCAGGACGGGCAGCTGCGCTTAACCGCCACTGTCGCCGTCGATGGCGGTACGCGCCAGCTTGAGGGGCAAGGAAACGGTCTGTTATCGGCGGCGGCCAGCGGGATGCGTCTCTGGCTGAGTACGCCGTTTGTGATTAAGGATTATCACGAACACTCGCTGGGCGAGCGCAGCGACAGCCGCTCGGTGGCCTATATTCGCTGTCTGTTTCAGGATGGCACTAGCCGCTGGGGTGTGGGCATCGATAACGACGTGGCGCGCGCCTCGCTTCAGGCGCTGTTAAACGCGGTCGGTTAAGCGTCTTTGAAATAGTCGCTGGGTGAGATCCCCATCACCCGGCGGAACATCGCCGTGAAGGCGCTGTGGCTGCCGTAGCCCAGATCGAGCGCCACGCGCAGCACCGGCTGGCCCTGCGCCAGACGCACCAGCGCTTCCAGCAGGCGCGCCCGTCGCGTCCATTCCCCGTAGCTCAACCCGGTCTGCTGCTGAAAATGGCGGTTCAGAGTACGTTCGCTCATGCTGGTGAGGCTGGCCGCCTGCGCGCTGCTCCAGTTATTCTCTGGCGCGCGGCGGATTTGCTGACAGAGCTGGCGCAGCGTGTCCGTCTCCGGTTCAGGCAAACAGAATGGCAGCACCGGCATCAGGCGGATTTCATCGAGGATCAGCTCATAAACGCGCTCGTCGCGGCTGCCGGGAGAATACGATTCAGGCAGATCGAATGCGCTGACGATCAGTTCACGCAGCAACGGGGAGATCTGTACGATCTGGCACGAGGCGGGAAGATCGGCGCGGGCCAGGGGATCGATAAACAACGTGCGCGCCGCCACCTTGCCGGTGATACGGATGGCGTGCTGTGTTCCGGCGGGCAGCCAGACGCCACGCCCCGGCGGGACCACCCAGCAGCCTGCTTTTGTATCGACCCGCACTACCCCACTCAGGCTGTGCAACAGCTGGGCACAGTCGTGCTGATGCCACGGCTCGCTGTCGCCGTGCTGATAGTCATGGGCGAAAGGAACCAACGGGCGATGGGTAAAGGAGAAGGTTGAGGTTGTCGTCATAGGGTTTTGCCGGATGGCGGCTGCGCCGTATCCGGCCTACCTGTCGATATTTCGGTAGGCCCGGTAGACGCAGCGCCACCGGGCATCTGCGGGCATCATGCTAGATGTGCAGTTCCTGCAGGGTTTCTTTCGGCAGCGCCAGCTCTTCATTGCTGTTCACGCGAACGTCACGATCGATGATGTGACGCGCGATTTCCTGCGCTTCTTCCAGAGAGTGCATCTGATAAGTGCCGCACTGGTAGATGTTCAGCTCAGGGATCTGGTTCTGCTCTTTCACTTTCAGCACGTCGGCCATCGCCGCTTTCCAGGCATCTGCCACGCGCGTTTCATCTGGCTGACCAATCAGGCTCATGTAGAAACCGGTACGACAGCCCATTGGAGAGATGTCGATGATTTCCACGCCGTTGCCGTTCAGGTGATCGCGCATGAAACCGGCGAACAGGTGCTCCAGAGTGTGAATGCCTTTTTCTGGCATCACTTCTTTGTTCGGCACACAGAAACGCAGGTCGAATACGGTGATTGTGTCGCCGTGCGGGGTATGCATGGTTTTCGCAACACGTACTGCAGGTGCTTCCATACGGGTATGGTCGACAGTGAAGCTATCTAATAACGGCATACGTCACCTCCGATAGTGATTATTTTTAAAATAAAATGAACTCTTTCTTCCACTGCGCGTCTGAGTATATGAAAGACGCGCATTTGTTATCATCATCCCTGATTTCAGAGATGTATATTTTGGCCACAGCGATGTGGCCTTTTTCTTTTCTGTCAGGCGTTCTTCGCCAGAAACTCTTCAAACGACTCGGTATCCGCAGCTTCGATTTCACGCTGACGCACCACCGATGCCTCGCGCTCTGCCACGAAATCCTCTTCGCTTAAGACTTCCAGCGGCTCCTGCTGCAGCATGTCGCGATACTGTGCGGCAAGCGAACGGCCGGTTCCACCGATACCTTGATCAATCATAGAACGCAGAATGCGCGCTGAGAACGTCAGTTCCGGGTTATCAAACGATTCGACCAGCTGATCGCACACCTTTTGATACTCCTCGCCGCCGTAAACGCTGTCCATCGTCTGCGCCACGCGTTTGAGATCGCGGAACAGATCTTTGCCGACTTTCGCCAGTGGGAACTGCGCCGTTTCACAGCCGATACCCAGCGTCAGGCCCGGCTTGCGCCCTTCCAGAATCACACGATTCCAGTTGGTGCGCGTACAGAGCAGTTCATCAGAACTCATCTCTGGCGCATCCGCCAGGACACACCAGACCATAAACAGATCCAGGAAACGCACCTGCTGCTCGTCGACGCCAATTGGCGAGAACGGGTTGATGTCCAGCGAGCGCACTTCAATGTACTCAATGCCGCCGCGCTCCAGCGCATCTGACGGCGCTTCGCCGCTACGCGTAACGCGTTTCGGGCGGATCGGCGCGTACAGCTCGTTTTCAATCTGCAGCACATTGCTGTTGATCTGCAGGCGCTTACCGTCTTTCTCAAGGCCGATTTTCTCGTACTCTTCCGACGGTGTTTTGATCGCTCGCTTCAAGCCTGCCACATATTCGTGCAATTCGTTAAACGTAATTCCGAGATTGCTTTGCGACTTATTGGTATAACCAAGGTCACTCAGGCGCAGAGAGGTGGCGTACGGCAGGTAATACATGCCGCAATCGGTCTTCTCAAACGGCAGTGTGGTCGGTTTGCCCTGCAAGAACGAGGAGCAAATCGCCGGTGAGGCACCGAACAGGTACGGAATCACCCAGCCAAAGCGGTAGTAGTTGCGGATCAGACGGAAATACCCCGCCGAGATCGCCTCTTTATCCGTTTCGCCGCACTTCGCCTGCCAGAACGCCATCGGCAGCGAGAAGTTGTAATGCACGCCGGAGATGGTCTGCATTAACGCGCCGTAGCGGTTTTTCAGGCCTTCGCGATAGAGCGTTTTCAGACGGCCAATGTTCGAGGTGCCGTATTGCGCCAGCTCAATATCCTGCCCCTGCTCGATATAACACGGCATGCTCAGCGGCCACATGCGCTCATCGCCCAATTGACGGGCGGTAAAGCGGTGAACGTCACGCATCAGAGTCAGCATGTGGTCAATGTCGCCATCGACGGGCGTAATGAACTCAAGCAGCGCTTCGGCGAAGTCGGTGGTGATCCATTTATGTGTCAGCGCAGAGCCTAGCTCTTTCGGATGGCCGGTTGTTGCCAGACTGCCATCTTCATTCACGCGCAGTGTTTCGCGCTCAAGCCCACGCTGAATCCCCTTCAGGGCCTGAGGGTGTTTTTCCAGCCAGGCCAGCGCCTGTGATACGTCCGGGATCAAATTGACCTCCCGCCTGTCAAAATAAGAGTTATCCAGCATAAATTGTAATGGTTGACGATTGAAGGTCGCTTTTTCATTCCACCAATTAGTGCCACCACGTCATGCCCTGCAGGGTTGCCAGTGCCACGAGGACATAGCGCAACGCCTTGCCAAGGCATAAAAAAAAGAGCACTGGTCCCCAGGAGATGCGCATCCATCCCGCCAGCAGACACAGTAAATCGCCTATAACAGGCATCCAGCTTAGTAAAAGCGTGGCAGCACCATAGCGTTTAAGCCAGCCTGCTGCCTTTTCCTGCCAGCGTGATGTTTTACGCAGCGGAAAGAAACGCCCAAGAATAACGTTAGTCAGCCCTCCAAGGCTATTACCCATTGTTGCTATTACTACCAACAGCCAGGGCTGACTCACACCAGATAACAGCATCGCGACCAGCACAACTTCCGAATTACCCGGTAAGAGTGTGGCACTTAAAAAACTGCTGGCAAATAAAGAGGCGAGTGACAGCAGGTCACTCACAGCAGGCGAACATCCACAGCGTCCATTCCGGCGTCACGCGCGGCCTGAATGCCAAAGTCTGCATCCTCAAACACCACGCACTTATACGCCGGAACGCCCATCAGTTCCGCGCAAAGCAGAAAGGTGTCCGGAGCGGGTTTGTGGTTTTGAACATGATCGGCGGCGACAACCGCAGAGAAATAGTGACGCAAGCCCAGATGATTGAGTAGCGCTTCCGCAACAGCACTTTCACTTCCCGTGCCAACGGACATCGGACGACGACCGTGCCACTCTTTGACAACGTCAATCAGCGGAAGCGGACGAACGGTGTCTAAAAGCATGGCTTTGACGGCATCGGTTTTTTCACGGGCCAGCAGATGGGGGTCGAGATCGGCGTGGTTTAGCTCAATCACGGCCTGAGCGATTCGCCAGGTGGGTGAGCCATTCAGCGCAACCATCGCCTGTAAGTCGAACGTCATGCCATAACGACCCAGAACGTCATTCCAGGCTTTACGGTGTGTGGGTTCGGTATCCAGGATGGTGCCATCCATGTCGAAGATCAGACCGTCATACTGTGCGTACATCGTGCTCTCGCCAAACGATTAACAAGACATTACTTTATCGTAAACGAGGATTTTTGTCGCTGATTCTGGTTGTAATACAAAGGGGATGGTGAGTAATTGAACTGTGGTGGAGATACTGAGGAGAAATGGTGCATCCGGGAGGATTACTCGGCTGCGCCTCACCCGACGGGCCGTTGCTAAAGCAACGTTATCCTCCCTGGTACTCGCGAGCATCTCGCAGACCTTGAAACAACAGCGTGGCTGCTATCTCGGAGAATATGGTGCATCCGGGAGGATTCGAACCTCCGACCGCTCGGTTCGTAGCCGAGTACTCTATCCAGCTGAGCTACGGATGCATCTGGGGGTACTGCTAATGACATAGTAAATGGTGCATCCGGGAGGATTACTCGGCTGCGCCTCACCCGATGGGCCGTTGCTAAAGCAACGTTATCCTCCCTGGTACTCGCGAGCATCTCGCAGACCTTGAAACAACAGCGTGGCTGTTATCTCGGAGAACATGGTGCATCCGGGAGGATTCGAACCTCCGACCGCTCGGTTCGTAGCCGAGTACTCTATCCAGCTGAGCTACGGATGCATCGGGATTTACTATTTTACTGCTTGATACGTCATATCACTTCTAAAGCAATATGAAGTAATAGATGGTGCATCCGGGAGGATTCGAACCTCCGACCGCTCGGTTCGTAGCCGAGTACTCTATCCAGCTGAGCTACGGATGCATCAGGGGGTACTGCTTTTACTGCTGATTCAATGTCACTCAACAAGCCGCAACACTGAGAATGATGGTGCATCCGGGAGGATTCGAACCTCCGACCGCTCGGTTCGTAGCCGAGTACTCTATCCAGCTGAGCTACGGATGCAAAATGGCGGTGAGGCGGGGATTCGAACCCCGGATGCAGCTTTTGACCGCATACTCCCTTAGCAGGGGAGCGCCTTCAGCCTCTCGGCCACCTCACCACACAACGCCTCTTTCGAGTGCTTCGAGTAACTCGTTAAGAGCTTCTCGTCGCTGCGTGGCGCATATATTACTTTCTGGGACTTATAAGTCAAACAATTTTCCACAAGCTTTTATCGTTTGCACAAATCACACTCAATTCGCATGTAAAAGCCGCAAAGAGGGTGTTTTATAAACGGATTTTGCGGACATCAGTACAGAAATCCTCGGGCAAAATTGCGGTCTTTGAGCGAGATAAGGGTTTGAGAGAGACAAAAAATGGAAGGAATGAAATCGAACGGTAACTTTATGCAGGAAGAATATCGAGAGCGTTGCGTCTCGCCGGGCGGCGAGACGCGATAATATCAGTAACTGGACTGCTGGGATTTTTCAGCCTGGATACGCTGGTAGATCTCTTCACGATGGACAGAGACTTCTTTAGGGGCGTTCACACCAATACGTACCTGGTTACCCTTCACCCCTAAAACTGTCACGGTGACCTCATCCCCAATCATGAGGGTCTCACCAACTCGACGAGTCAGAATCAGCATTCTTTGCTCCTTGAAAGATTAAAAGAGTCGGGTCTCTTGTATCCCGGCATTATCCATCATATAACGCCAAAAAGTAAGCGATGACAAACACGTAATGTGTAAGCAGTCACGGCATCACATTCTGTTAAACGTAAGTTTAGCCGATATACACAAACTCAACCTGACTTTATCGTTAGCGATAGCGTAGTGATAAAAACGCCATAACGGTGAAGTTATGGCGTCTTTTTACGCTTTGTAATTATTACAGTTTAGCGCTTACCCAGCTTTCAACGCTGGCCAATGCTGCTGGAAGTGCTGCCACATCCGTACCACCGGCTTGTGCCATGTCGGGACGACCACCACCTTTGCCACCCACTTGCTGAGCGACCATGCCAATCAGTTCCCCTGCTTTCACGCGGTCAGTCACATCCTTAGAGACGCCCGCAATCAGAGAAACCTTACCTTCAGCCGCTGTCGCCAGAACGATAACCGTTGAACCGAGCTGGTTCTTGAGATCATCAACCATGGTACGAAGCATCTTAGGTTCAACGCCTGCCAGTTCGCTGACTAGCAGTTTAACACCTTTAATTTCAACCGCTTTGCTGGAGAGATTTGCGCTCTCCTGCACCGCAGCCTGCTCTTTCAGCTGCTGCAGCTCTTTTTCCAGCTGACGAGTACGTTCCAGCGCGCTACGTACTTTCTCACCCAGATTGTGGCTGTCGCCTTTAAGCAGCTGGGCAATGTCGTGCAGTTGGTCGCTTTCAGCGTGCAGGCTGGCGATCGCGCCTTCACCGGTCACGGCTTCGATACGACGTACGCCAGCGGCAGTGCCTGATTCAGAGAGGATACGGAACAGGCCGATATCACCCGTACGTGAGGCGTGAGTACCGCCGCACAGTTCGGTGGAGAAATCCCCCATGCTCAGGACGCGAACGCGCTCGTCGTATTTCTCGCCGAACAGCGCCATCGCCCCTTTCGCTTTCGCTGCTTCGAGATCCATGATGTGGGTCTCGATTGGCAGGTTACGACGAATCTGGGCGTTGACCATATCTTCCACCGCGCGGATTTCAGACGGTTTCATCGCTTCGAAATGCGAGAAGTCAAAGCGCAGCACTTTGTCGTTCACCAGAGAACCTTTCTGAGCAACGTGCGTACCGAGCACATCGCGCAGGGCGGCATGCATCAGATGCGTTGCAGAGTGGTTCAGACGAATGCGCGCGCGGCGAGCTTCATCCACTTCGGCTTTCACGCCTGTGCCGACTTTCAGGGAACCTGAAGCCAGTTTGCCGACGTGACCAATTGCCTGGCCGTATTTCTGGGTGTCAGTGACGGTGAAGGCAAAATCGCTACCTTTTAGCTCGCCTTTATCGCCCACCTGGCCGCCAGACTCCGCGTAGAACGGCGTTTTATCCAGAACGACAACCGCATCCTGGCCTGCGCTGATGCTATCCACGGCTTTGCCGTCAACAAACAGTGCGGTCACTTTACCGGTCAGTTCCAGATGGTCGTAACCCTGGAATTCAGAAGCGCTATCGACGCGAATCATCGCGTTGTAGTCTGCGCCGAAACCACTGGATTCACGCGCACGGCGGCGCTGCTCTTCCATTGCGGCTTCAAAGCCCGCTTCGTCGACTTTAATATTACGTTCACGGCAGACGTCAGCAGTCAAATCGACCGGGAAGCCGTAGGTGTCGTACAGACGGAATGCGGTGTCACCATCCAGCGTATCGCCGGACAGTTTAGAGAGTTCTTCGTCCAGCAGCGCCAGACCGCGCTCAAGGGTGCGCGCAAACTGCTCTTCTTCGGTTTTCAGCACCTGCTCAACCTGCGCCTGCTGGCGTTTAAGTTCGTCGCCCGCTGCACCCATGACGCCAATCAGTGGCCCCACCAGTTTATAGAAGAAGGTGTCCTTCGCGCCCAGCATATTGCCGTGACGGATCGCACGACGAATGATACGACGCAGCACGTAGCCACGGTTTTCATTCGACGGGATAACGCCGTCAGCAATCAGGAAGGCACAGGAACGAATGTGGTCTGCAATGACGCGCAGAGATTTGTTGCTCAGATCGGTCGCACCGGTCACTTCAGCCACGGATTTAATCAGGGTGCTGAACAGATCGATGTCGTAGTTGGAGTTCACGTGCTGCAGAACCGCGGCGATACGCTCCAGACCCATACCGGTATCTACGGATGGCTTCGGCAGCGGCTCCATGGTGCCGTCAACCTGACGGTTGAACTGCATGAAGACGATATTCCAGATCTCAATGTAGCGATCGCCGTCTTCTTCTGCGGTGCCCGGAGGTCCGCCCCAGATGTGGTCGCCGTGATCGTAGAAGATCTCGGTGCAAGGACCGCATGGACCGGTGTCACCCATCTGCCAGAAGTTGTCAGACGCATATGGCGCGCCCTTGTTATCGCCGATGCGAATAATGCGCTCACGCGGGATACCGACTTCTTTTTCCCAGATTTCGTAAGCTTCATCATCGGTTTCGTAGACGGTCACCCACAGACGCTCTTTCGGCAGGTTGAACCAGTTTTCACCGGTCAGCAGTTCCCACGCGTATTGAATGGCGTCATGTTTAAAGTAGTCGCCGAAGCTGAAGTTACCCAGCATCTCGAAGAAAGTATGGTGACGTGCGGTGTAACCGACGTTTTCCAGATCGTTGTGTTTACCGCCCGCACGCACGCAACGCTGTGACGTTGTGGCGCGGGAATAATTACGCTTGTCGAGACCAAGGAAAACATCCTTGAACTGGTTCATCCCGGCGTTGGTAAACAGAAGAGTCGGGTCATTGTTCGGTACCAGGGAGCTGCTGGCAACAACCTGGTGTCCCTTACTATGGAAAAAGTCGAGAAACGCCTGACGGATCTCAGCGGTGCTCTTGCTCATAATTATCCTGAAATCAAGCTAACGAAATGTCGCAGCCAGCCTGTCTCTGTTGATGCCTGGACGGACTGACTACTGGAAAAAGTGGGAATAAGATAAGTTTTCTTGCAAGGGAAGTAAAATCCCGCATGCGCTCAATCGGCAAAATTACGCCATATATCCTGAATATCTTCCATCAGGAAGCCGCGGTACAACAAAAATCGCTGGATTTTAACTTTTTCTGAAAATTCACGCGGCAGGGGTTCACCGTATTTACGAATCGCCTGCTCGCGGGCCAGCTCACACCAGTCAATGTCGCACTCACGCATGGCCTCATCGATGGCCGCACGCGCGATACCTTTTTGGTTTAGCTCCTGACGGATCCTGGCCGGGCCATAGCCCTTGCGGCTCCGGCTGGCGATAAAGCGCGTCACAAAACGACTGTCATCGAGATAACGGTACTCGTAGCACCAGGCAATGACGCGATCATAATCTTCTGCCGTAGCGTCGATTGCTTCCGGGCCGTTTTTTCCCATCACGGGCGCGGAGAGTTTACGGCGCAGCTCTTGCTCGCTGTGATCGCGTACGGCAAGAATGCGCACAGCTCTATCCAGTAAACGGGCGTAGGCAGGGCGGCGCGAGGTGTTTTCACTCATAACAAACCCGCTGTTTTATAAATGCAAAAAGGGCCGCAATCGCAGCCCTTGTTTTTAGACGAAGAGATTAGAAATCTTCTTTGGTTTCTTCAGCATCAGCGCTATCGACAACGAAGTCAGGCTTAGAGTCCTGGTTGTTGAGAAGCAGTTCGCGCACTTTCTTCTCAATTTCTTTCGCTGCCGCCGGGTTTTCTTTCAGCCAGGAGATTGCGTTTGCTTTGCCCTGACCAATTTTGTCGCCGTTGTAGCTGTACCAGGCGCCCGCTTTTTCAATCAGCTTCTCTTTCACGCCCAGATCCACCAGCTCGCCGAAGAAGTTAATGCCTTCGCCGTAGAGGATCTGGAACTCAGCCTGCTTGAACGGCGCAGCGATTTTGTTCTTCACGACCTTCACGCGGGTTTCGCTACCAACGACGTTATCGCCCTCTTTCACCGCACCGATACGGCGGATATCCAGACGGACAGAGGCGTAGAACTTCAGCGCGTTACCACCGGTAGTGGTTTCCGGGTTACCGAACATGACGCCAATCTTCATACGGATCTGGTTGATGAAAATCAGAAGCGTATTGGATTGCTTCAGGTTACCAGCCAGTTTACGCATCGCCTGGCTCATCATACGTGCCGCGAGGCCCATGTGAGAGTCGCCGATTTCGCCTTCGATTTCCGCTTTTGGCGTCAGCGCGGCAACGGAGTCGACAACCAGTACATCTACAGCACCTGAACGCGCCAGGGCGTCACAGATTTCCAGTGCCTGCTCACCCGTATCTGGCTGAGAGCAGAGCAGGTTGTCGATATCAACGCCCAGTTTACGTGCATAGACTGGGTCCAGCGCGTGTTCGGCGTCGATGAACGCACAGGTTTTACCTTCGCGCTGTGCGGCTGCAATGACCTGCAGCGTCAGGGTCGTTTTACCTGAAGATTCCGGCCCGTAGATTTCTACGATACGGCCCATTGGCAGGCCGCCCGCACCCAGTGCGATATCCAGAGAAAGCGAACCGGTGGAGATGGTTTCCACGTCCATGGAACGGTCTTCACCCAGGCGCATGATGGAGCCTTTACCAAATTGTTTTTCAATCTGGCCGAGTGCTGCCGCCAACGCTTTCTGTTTGTTTTCGTCGATAGCCATTATTACTCCTGTCATGCCGGGGATGTGCGCCGGATAGTGAATTCTGTTCTGTTGGTGCAATTATACTGTATGGTCATACAGTATCAAGTGTTTTGTAGAAATTGTTGCCAGAGCATTTTTAACGCATATTCCGTCGCCTGTCGGCGCACGCTTTCACGGTCACCGCTGAAGCATTCGCGGAAGGTAAGGCCCTGCCCCTGGGAAGTGGCAAAACCAAACCAGACGGTGCCCACAGGTTTGACATCACTGCCACCGTCCGGCCCGGCAATACCGCTGATGGCGATCGCGTAGTCCGCACGCGCCGCTTTGAGCGCACCAATCGCCATTTCCACCACCACCGGTTCGCTGACAGCGCCATGCTGTTCCAGCGTCGATTCGCGCACGCCAATCATCTGCGCTTTGGCTTCGTTACTGTAGGTCACAAAACTGCGTTCGAACCAGGCGGAGCTTCCCGCAATATCCGTAATCACTTTTGCCACCCAGCCGCCGGTGCAGGATTCAGCCGTCGTCAGCGTCGCGCCGCGCTGCTTCAACGCCTGGCCCACAACTTCGCTCAGCTGCATCAATTCATGGTCAGTCATCATCGCTTTAGGCTCCTGAAAAACATGCAGCACAAGATAGCACTTTCTCATGGGATATGGGGATGAGGTTCCGGTTTTACGAGGAGGCTTCAGAAAAAAGCCGATGCGGTCGCATCGGCGTGGAAAGGCTGATTATTTCATGCTGTCGGCGAGGGTATTGACGTTGTGGCGAAACGCATTCACGTAAGTATCCGCCACGCCACCTTTGGCGGAAAGCGCTTCAGGATAAAGCTCTCCACCCGGCTGCGCGCCCGTCGCGCTGGCAATCTGCTTCACCAGACGCGGATCGAGCTGGTTCTCCATAAACCAGGTTTTGACGCCATCGGCTTTAATCTGGTTGATGATCTCCGCCACCTGCGCGGCGCTGGCCTCGCTCTCAGAGGAAAGGCCTTGCGGGGCCATAAATGTCACGCCGTAGGCGCGGCTGAAATAGCCGAAGGCGTCATGGCTGGTGAGGACTTTGCGCTTCTCCTGCGGGATCTGGCTGAAGCGCGATTTCGCCCATCCGTCGAGCTGTGTCAGCTGCGTAATATAGGGTTTGCCCGTGGCCTCCAGCGCCGATTTCTCATCCGGATCGGCACTGACCAGCCCTGCCAGAATATTTTGTGCATACAGCGCGCCATTCGCAGCGCTATTCCAGGCATGCGGATCGGTCACGGTTTTGCCGTCCTCCTCCAGCGTATGGGTTTTCACCCCTTTTGATGCCACGACCAGCGTGCCTTTAAAACCTGACGCTTTAACCAGGCGATCCAGCCACCCTTCCAGCCCAAGCCCATTCACAACCACCACGTCCGCTTTGCTGAGCGCCGCGCTGTCTTTTGGCGACGGCTCGAAGGTGTGCGGATCGCCGTCCGGCCCCACCAGCGTCGTCACTTTTACATGGTCGCCGCCCACTTCTTGCGTGATGTCACCCAAAATAGAAAAACTGGTTACCACGTTCAGCGTTTTTGCCAGCGCGCCTTGCGACAACAGCCCCAGCGCAAGCGCCATCATTACCCCTGTCTTCTTCATCATTTCCCCTTGCGTTAAAAATGCGCACGCAGCCTGCTGCGCGAGCCACATAAAACCGAAATAAAGAACCAGCCGCTGGCCGTCAGCACAATGGAAGGCCCGGCGGGCAGACTCACCGCCCACGACAGGCTCAATCCGAGCCAGGCGCAGAACACGCCGCTGACGCCTGCCATCAGCAGAAGCCCCGGTAACGTGCGCATCCAGCAGCGAGCGGCAACAGCAGGCAGCATCATCAGCCCTACCGCCATCAGCGTGCCGAGGACCTGGAATCCGGCGACCAGATTCAGCACCAGCAGCGCCAGGAATAAACCGTGCAGCAGCGCGGGCAGCCAGCGTTTGTTGGCCTGCAGCCACGCGGTGTCAAACGCCTCGGTCACCAGCCCGCGGTAAAACAGGGCCAGCAGCATTAAGGTCAGGGCGCAGACACCGGCGACAAACAGGGCCGCGCTGTTATCCACCGCCAGAATCGAGCCAAAAAGCAGATGCAACAGATCGACATTCGAACCGCGCAGCGAAACCAGGGTCACACCCAGCGCCAGCGAGCCCAGGTACAGCCCGGCGAAACTGGCATCCTCTTTCAGGGGCGTGCGTCGGCTGACTAAACCTGCCACCAGTGCCACGACGATCCCGGCGATAAACCCGCCGATACTCATCGCCAGCAGAGACATTCCACTGACCAGATACCCCACCGCCACGCCCGGTAAAATGGCGTGCGACAGCGCATCGCCCATCAGACTCATACGCCGCAGCAACAGAAAAACACCGAGCATTGTGGTGCTGACGGACAACGCCAGGCACACCACCAGTGCGCGGCGCATAAAGCCGTATTCGATAAACGGCTGGAAGAAAATATGCCAGATCATGCGACTCTCACCCGCTCCGCGCCCCAGTGGGGTATCGCCGTATCCAGCCGCAACGTCTGCGGGAAATGGCGCGATACACGCTCGCTGTCATGCAGCACCGCCAGCACCGTTTGCCCGCTCAGATACATCTCCAGCATCAATTCCATCAGCACATTACAGGTGGCTTCATCGACCCCCGTGAACGGCTCATCCAGCATCACCAGCGGTGCCTGCTGCACCAGCACTCTGGCGAACAACATGCGCTGAAACTGGCCACCCGATAGCTCGTCGATGGTGGCGGCTGCAAGATCCTGCAGGCCGACGCGCTCCAGGGCATGGGCGATTTCCAGACGGGTTTCGCGTCGAAAAGCCGCCAGCAGCGAAATCTGCGGCCAGCAGCCCATACTCACTACGTCCTGAACCGTCAGGGGGAACTGCGCCTCCAGCATATGACGCTGCGCCAGCCAGCCGATCGTCGGGCGTTTCTCGCGCCAGCGAAATCCCCCACTAACCGGCGGAATAAATCCCGCCAGGGTTTTGAGGAGTGTCGATTTGCCGCAGCCGTTCGCGCCGACAATCGCCGTCATACTGCCGCGTTCGATCACGCCATTCAGCGTTTGCGTGACGGGCTGGCGGTCATACCCTGCCACCAGATTTTGCAGTTCAATCATGGGAGAACCACCGCCCAGCGCACCACCAGGCCAATCAGCGCAATCAGAATCACCGCGAGTAACAGGCGATTGAGCGCAGAAAGAGAGAAGAGAGACATCGTTGCACCACCATTAAACGTTATAACATAACAATAATAAAATGCGATGCAGATGTAAACGCGAATAAAAGAGTGGGAGTGTGGCGAAATGTTTCTGTCGAAAGCGAGTGTTGCCCGGTGACGAATCGCTTACCGGGCAATACTCGTGGAGGGTGCGGGCCGGGTAAGACGAAACCGCCCCCCGGCAAAACGCAAGATTACTGACTAAACGGTGATGCCGCCGGTACGCGCGCCAGGGAAACCGCCTGGCCCAGCTGCCACACCGCCATCGCGTAGTGCGTGCTGTGGTTGTAGCGCGTGATGGTGTAGAAGTTCGGCAAACCGTACCAGTATTGGTAGCCAGTGCCGATATCCAGACGCAGCAGGCTGGCCGTCTGATGATCACCCAACGACTGCATTGGCGTTAAACCCGCCGCTGCCAGTTGCGACACGCTGTATTTCGTTTTGAAACCATTCTCAAGCCCAGGCGCCTGGCCGTTCGCCTGCACCGCCACCGGATCGCCCTTCACCCAGCCATGCGCTTTGAAGTAGTTCGCCACGCTGCCAATGGCGTCCACCGGATCCCACAGGTTGATATGCCCGTCGCCGTTAAAGTCGACGGCGTACTCTTTATAGGAGGACGGCATAAACTGGCCGTAGCCCATCGCACCCGCAAAGGAACCTTTCAGATCGAGCGGATCGTCCTGCTCGTCACGCGCCATCAGCAGGAAGGTTTCCAGTTCAGACTGGAAGTATTCCGCGCGACGCGGATAGTTAAAGGAGAGCGTCGCCAGCGCATCGAGAATACGGGTTTTGCCCATCACGCGGCCCCAGCGGGTTTCCACGCCGATAATCCCGACGATAATTTCCGGCGGCACGCCGTACACCTGCCACGCGCGCGTCAGCGCATCTTCGTATTGATTCCAGAACGCCACGCCGTTTTGCACGTTATCCGGGGTAATAAACTGTTTGCGATAGCGCAGCCACGCGCCGTTTGGCCCGGTCGGCACCTGCGCCGTCGGTGCCTGGCGGTCCATCAGACGCAGCACATAGTCCAGACGCTTCGCCTGAGACAGGATCTCGTGGAGTTGCTGTTTATTGAAACCATGTTTGTTCACCATTTTATCGATGAACTGCTCGGCGGCCGCGTTGTTGGCGAAATCCCCGCCCATCTGCATCATGTTGTGCTGCGGCTCAAGGAGAAAACCACCCGATGGGGCGCCCGCCGTCTGTTGAACTTCCTCTGTTTTCGGCTTACTGCTACAGGCAGCAAGCATAATCAGCGCGGGTAAGAGCGCTGCGTAACGACGCTTGACCATGAGACATCCATTTAACGAATTCGATAAGTGGCAAGTATGGTAAAGCATCCGCAATGCCTCAAGGAAGCGGTACTCACCTCCCCCGCAAAATCTTTACGCTCCCCCACGCAAATTGGTGCTTTTTTCATCCAAAAAGCCCTCTCCCCATCAATTAACTTTCAAAATAATCCATTTTTCTTTCATTGTGAGATCTAATTAACACTTTAAAACCTTTCAAAGTGATTATTATTAGCCGCAGTCAGACAAAAACAAAAAAGCCCCACAGGAGAGAAGAATGATAGAAACCATCACCCACGGCGCCGAGTGGTTTATCGGGCTGTTTCAGAAAGGCGGAGAGGTGTTCACCGGTATGGTGACCGGCATCCTGCCCCTGCTGATTAGCCTCTTAGTGATCATGAATGCGTTGATTAACTTTATCGGCCAGCAGCGTATCGAACGCTTCGCTCAGCGCTGCGCCGGCAACCCGCTGTCCCGCTATCTTGTTCTGCCCTTCATCGGAACCTTTGTTTTCTGCAACCCGATGACCTTAAGCCTCGGCCGCTTTATGCCAGAAAAGTACAAGCCGAGTTATTACGCCGCCGCATCCTATAGCTGCCACTCCATGAACGGCCTGTTCCCACACATCAACCCCGGCGAACTGTTTGTTTACCTCGGCATTGCCAGCGGCCTGACCACACTTGGCCTGCCGCTCGGCCCGCTGGCGGTGAGCTATCTGCTGGTTGGCCTGGTCACCAACTTCTTCCGTGGATGGGTGACGGATCTCACCACCGCCATTTTTGAGAAAAAAATGGGCATCCAGCTTGAACAAAAAGTCCATCTTTCAGGAGCCACAGCATGAGCCGTATTCGTATTGAAAAAGGTGAAGGCGGCTGGGGCGGCCCACTGGAGTTCGACACCGTTGCAGGCAAGAAAATCGTCTACATCACCGCAGGCACGCGTCCGGCGATTGTTGACAAGCTGCGCGACCTAACCGGCTGGGAAGCGGTCGATGGTTTCAAAGAGGGCGAGCCGCCTGAAGCGGAAATTGGGGTAGCGGTGATCGACTGCGGCGGCACGTTGCGCTGCGGCATCTATCCGAAGCGCCGTATTCCGACAGTGAATATTCACGCAACCGGTAAGTCAGGCCCGCTGGCGCAGTACATCCTCGAAGATATTTACGTGTCCGGCGTCAGAGAAGAAAACATTCGCCTGGTTGATGGCTCCCCTGCTCAGCCAAAAGCCGCGCCGCGGGATTACGACACCAGTAAAAAAATCACCGAGCAGAGCGACGGCCTGCTGGCGAAAGTGGGTATGGGAATGGGGTCGGCCGTCGCGGTGCTGTTCCAGTCAGGGCGCGACACCATCGATACCGTTCTGAAAACCATTCTGCCGTTTATGGCGTTCGTTTCGGCGCTTATTGGCATCATCATGGCGTCCGGTCTGGGCGACTGGATTGCCCATGGCCTCGCCCCGCTCGCCAGTCATCCGCTTGGGCTGGTGACGCTGGCGCTGATCTGCTCCTTCCCGCTCCTGTCGCCGTTCCTCGGGCCGGGTGCGGTGATTGCACAGGTTATCGGCGTGCTAATTGGCGTGCAAATTGGGCTGGGCAATATCCCTCCTCACCTCGCCCTTCCGGCTCTGTTTGCGATTAACGCCCAGGCGGCGTGCGACTTCATTCCCGTTGGGCTGTCCCTTGCCGAAGCGCGTCAGGACACCGTGCGCGTGGGCGTGCCGTCCGTGCTGGTCAGCCGTTTCCTGACGGGCGCCCCGACGGTGCTGATTGCCTGGTTTGTCTCCGGCTTTATTTATCAATAAGAGGTTCCTGCGATGACCGTGATTTACCAAACCACCATTACCCGCATCGGCCAGAGCGCAGCCGATGCGTTGAGCGACCAGATGCTGATTACCTTCCGCGAAGGGGCGCCAGCGGATATCGAAGAGTTTTGCTTTATCCACTGCCACGGCGAGCTAAAGGGCGAGCTGAAGGTCGGCAGCCAGCTGGAGCTGGGTGACGCGCGCTATGCCGTCACCGCCGTCGGCGACGTAGCTGAACAAAACCTGCGCGAGCTGGGGCACATCACGTTGCGTTTCGACGGCCAGCCGCAGGCGGAATACCCCGGTACGGTTCACGTGGATGGCCCGGTGCCGCAGGCTGTTACCACCGGCTGCACATTAAAATTTGTTGCGTAATTTAAGGAGAATCATATGAGTCAGGTTGCCGTTGTCATTGGTGGAGGCCAAACCTTAGGCGAGTTCCTCTGCCGTGGGCTTGCTGCAGAAGGTTACCGCGTGGCGGTTGTGGACATTCAGAGTGAAAAAGCCGCCCGCGTGGCGGACACCATTAACACTGAGTTTGGTGAAGGGATGGCATATGGTTTTGGTGCCGATGCCACCAGCGAGCAGAGCGTGATGGCGCTCGCTCAGGGCGTGGACGAGATTTTTGGCCGCGCCGACCTGCTGGTTTACAGCGCGGGAATAGCGAAAGCGGCCTTCATCAGCGACTTCGCGCTGGGGGATTTTGACCGTTCGCTGCAGGTGAACCTGGTCGGCTATTTCCTCTGCGCACGCGAGTTTTCCCGCCTGATGATCCGCGACGGCATTCAGGGGCGCATCATTCAGATCAACTCAAAATCCGGCAAAGTGGGCAGCAAGCATAACTCCGGCTACAGCGCAGCGAAATTTGGCGGCGTCGGGCTGACCCAGTCTCTGGCGCTGGATCTGGCCGAATACGGGATTACCGTGCATTCACTGATGCTTGGCAACCTGCTGAAATCGCCAATGTTCCAGTCTCTGCTGCCGCAATACGCTACCAAGCTTGGCATTAACGCTGATGAGGTGGAGCAGTATTACATCGATAAAGTGCCTTTGAAGCGCGGCTGCGACTATCAGGACGTATTAAATATGCTGCTGTTTTATGCCAGCCCGAAAGCCTCTTATTGCACCGGGCAGTCAATTAACGTCACCGGCGGGCAGGTGATGTTCTGATTAAACAGGCTAACGTCTCCCCTCTCCTCGTAAGGGAGAGGGAATACCAAAGGAGCGAAAATGGTTACCGCACTCATCACCGTCGCCGCCATCGCCTGGATCTGCCAGATGGCGTTTGGCGGCTGGCAAATTCACCAGTTTAACCGGGCGTTCGATGCCCTGTGTCAGAAAGGCCGCGTGGGCGTTGGGCGCTCAGGCGGACGCTTTAAACCCCGTGTGGTGGTGGCGATTGCGCTGGACGAAGACAACAACGTCTGCGATTCACTGATCATGCGCGGGATGACCGTATTTGCCCGACCGGCGAAAATCCAGGCAATCAACGGCATTTCATTGCAGGAATTACAGCCTGATGTGATCTTTCCCCATGATTCACTCTGTCAGAATGCACTATCATTAGCGCTTAATCTGAAACATGGATAATTTCGTTTTGAAAGCTATAGGCTTGCGAAATTATCATTTCGCAACCTAAGGAACGAAGCGCCTATGAAACCACGTCAGCGGCAGGCGGCCATTCTGGAGCATCTGCAAAAGCAGGGAAAATGCTCGGTAGAGGATTTGGCCCACTACTTTGACACCACCGGCACGACAATACGCAAGGACCTGGTATTGCTCGAAAACTCTGGCGCAGTCATTCGAACCTATGGCGGAGTGGTACTCAACAAAGACGAAGCCGATCCGCCGATTGACCATAAAACCCTGATCAATACCCACCAGAAAGCGCTGATTGCCGAAGCCGCCGTCCAGTTTATTCACGATGGCGACTCTATCATTCTCGATGCGGGCAGCACTGTCCTGCAGATGATCCCGATGCTCAGCCGCTTTAATAACATCACGGTGATGACCAACAGCCTGCACATCGTCAATGCCCTGTCCGAGTTTGACAGCGAGCAGACCATCCTGATGCCCGGCGGCACCTTCCGTAAAAAATCGGCATCTTTTCACGGCCAACTGGCGGAGAACGCCTTCGACCATTTCAGCTTTGATAAACTCTTTATGGGCACCGACGGGATTGATCTGAACGCGGGTGTGACCACCTTCAACGAGGTGTTCAGCGTCAGCAAGGCCATGTGCAACGCCGCACGGGAAGTGATCCTGATGGCGGACTCGTCCAAGTTTGGCCGCAAAAGCCCCAATATTGTCTGTAGCCTTGAAAGCGTCGATACGCTGATTACCGACGCAGGCATCGACCCGGTGTTCAAAAAAGCGCTGGAAGAGAAAGGAATCGACGTGATCGTAACCGGAGAGAGAAATGAGTGATTTTCTGCTAAACACAGGCCGTCAGACGTTAATGCTGGAGCTTCAGGAAGCCAGCCGCCTGCCGGAAAGGCTGGGCGACGATTTTGTGCGCGCGGCCAATACCATCATCCACTGCGAAGGCAAAGTGATTGTCGCGGGTATCGGGAAATCCGGTCATATCGGGAAGAAAATAGCCGCCACCCTCGCCAGCACCGGCACGCCCGCGTTTTTTGTTCATCCCGCCGAAGCGCTGCATGGCGATCTGGGGATGATTGAAAGCCGTGACGTCATGCTGTTTATCTCCTACTCCGGCTCAGCGAAAGAGCTGGATTTGATCATTCCGCGTCTGCAGGAAAAATCGGTCGCTCTGCTGGCTATGACCGGAAAATCGCGCTCGCCGCTGGCGCTGGCCGCCAAAGCCACGCTGGATATCTCCGTGGAGCGCGAAGCCTGCCCGATGCATCTCGCGCCAACGTCCAGCACCGTCAACACCCTGATGATGGGCGATGCGCTGGCGATGGCAGTCATGCAGGCGCGCGGTTTTAACGAAGAAGATTTTGCCCGCTCACACCCGGCCGGCGCGCTGGGCGCACGTTTGCTGAATAAAGTGCATCATCTGATGCGTACGGACGACGCCATCCCGCAGGTTAAACTCACCACCAGCGTGATGGACGCAATGCTCGAACTGAGCCGCACCGGGCTGGGGCTGGTTGCCGTGTGTGATGACAACGGGCTGGTCAAAGGGGTCTTTACCGACGGCGACCTGCGTCGCTGGCTGGTGGGCGGCGGCAAGCTGGAAGCGGTCGTCAGCGATGCTATGACCACCGGCGGCCTGACGCTCAACGCCGAAAGCCGCGCTATCGAAGCCAAAGAAGTGCTGATGAAGCGCAAAATCACCGCCGCCCCGGTGGTCGATGACAGCGGCAAACTGTGCGGCGCCATCAACCTGCAGGACTTCTATCAGGCCGGGATTATCTAACCCTTCAGCCCAAGACGTTTCGCCAGCCTATGCAGGTTGGCGACGTCCATCTCTAACGCCCGCGCACAGGCCGCCCAGCTACGGTTATTCTGCTCCAGCGCGCGGGTAATCATCTGACGTTGAAACGCTTCCGTGGCCTCACGCAGGTTGGCATTGCTCATCGCTGGCACGTCCGGCTGTGAGACAGGCACCGCCTCGTCGTGCAACGCAAAATGCGCCGCGTGGATCACCACCTCATCGCCGATGCGCGTCGCGCGCGCCAGCACCACCGCGCGATGGATCGCATGCTCCAGCTCGCGCACATTGCCCGGCCAGCCATAATTCAGCAGATGCCTGCGCGCACCGGGGCTTAACACCACGCGCGACAGCCCCATTTTCAACCGGCACTGCTCACAGAAATAGCCCGCCAGCAGAACCACATCCTCGCCACGCTCGCGCAGCGGCGGCACGAAGAGCGGGAACACGCTTAAGCGATGGAACAGATCGGCGCGGAAATTGCCCGCCAGCACCTCTTCGCGCAGATCGCGGTTGGTCGCCGCCAGCACGCGCACATCCACCCGCAGGCTGCGGTCGTCACCCACGCGCTGAATATCGCCGTACTGCAACACGCGCAGCAGTTTGGCCTGCAACGCCAGCGACAGCTCACCAATTTCATCGAGAAACAGCGTGCCGTTGTCGGCCATTTCAAACTTACCGCTGCGGTTGCTGATGGCCCCGGTAAACGCCCCTTTCACATGGCCGAACAGCTCGCTCTCCGCCACGCTTTCCGGCAGCGCGGCGCAGTTCAGATACACCAGCGGATTGACCGCGCGCGGCGAGCCTTCGTGGATCGCCTTCGCCACCAGCTCTTTCCCGGTGCCGGTCTCCCCGCTGATTAAGACGTTCAGATCCGACGCCGCGACAATCTCGATCTCTTTTTTCAGCTGCGCCATACCCGGCGACAGGCCAATCATTTCCGTGTGCGCGACCTGCTCAAACACCGCCGGACTGCCCGGCAATATGTTCTGGCTCTCCAGTTGCTCAATCAGCAGCGCGTTATTAAGCGCCCCGGCGGCCAGCGCGGCAATCAGCCGCAGCTCTTCGTCGCTGAAGGTATCGAACTGATCCGGCTGCAGGCCATCGAGGGTCAGCGCGCCAATCAGATTTTGTCCGGCAAACAGCGGCAAACCGATACAGGCGTGGACCTTCAGGCTCTCCTGGCCAGGAATCAGGCCGTCGTAGGGATCGGGCAGATCGCTGTCCGCCGGGAAACGCACCACGTCACCCGCGCGGGCGATGGTCTCCAGACGCGGATGGCCCTCCAGGGTGAAGCGCCGCCCCAGCACGTCCTGCGCCAGCCCGTCGATCGCCAGCGGAATAAACTGTCGCCCTTCGTAGCGCAGCAGCGCCGAGGCATCGCACTCCAGCACATGACGCAGGGTTGAAATTAACCGCTGGAAACGATCCTGATGGCCGATACCGGTCTGTAATTCAATGGCGATCTTCGCCAGCACATCTACGGAAAAGCTCATTTGCGCCTCGCTGTCATTTTGACAATGCATACTGTCATATTGACCATAAAACAGATAGTCATTCTGACTACCCCTTGCGAGTGATATTCTTAAAAAGCGTTAAATATCAACAATTTTAAGAACTGGCACGCAACTTGATATATGCACATCAACTTATCGAAACACACTGTATTTATTGAGGTTGCTATGTCTATTCTGGTTAAAAATAATATTCATTGGGTGGGTCAACGTGACTGGGAAGTGCGCGATTTTCACGGCACCGAATACAAAACCCTGCGCGGCAGCAGCTATAACAGCTATCTCATTCGCGAAGGCAAAAACGTCCTGATCGATACCGTTGATCATAAATTCAGCCGCGAGTTCGTGCAGAACCTGCGCAGCGAAATCGATCTGGCTGACATCGATTACATTATTATTAACCATGCGGAAGAAGACCACGCGGGCGCCCTGACCGAGCTGATGTCTTATATTCCCAACACGCCAATCTACTGCACCACCAACGCCATCGACTCCATTAACGGCCACCATCACCACCCTGAATGGAATTTTCATACGGTGAAAACCGGTGACTCGCTGGATATCGGTAACGGCAAACAGATGATCTTCGTCGAAACCCCGATGCTGCACTGGCCCGACAGCATGATGACGTACATGACCGGCGATGCGGTGCTGTTCAGCAATGACGCCTTTGGTCAGCACTACTGTGATGAACGTCTGTTTAACGACGAAGTGGATCAGACTGAGCTGTTCGAACAGTGCCAGCGCTACTACGCCAACATCCTGACGCCGTTCAGCCGTCTGGTAACGCCAAAAATCACCGAAATCCTCGGCTTCAATCTGCCGGTCGATATGATTGCCACCTCGCACGGCGTGGTCTGGCGCGAAAATCCAACCCAAATCGTGGAGCTGTATCTGAAATGGGCGGCGGATTATCAGGAAGATCGCATCACGCTGTTCTACGACACCATGTCCAACAACACCCGCATGATGGCGGACGCCATTGCCCAGGGCATTAACGAAGTCGACCCGAACGTGGCGGTGAAAATCTTCAACGTGGCGCGCAGCGATAAAAACGAAATCCTGACCAACGTCTTCCGCTCCAAGGGCGTGCTGGTCGGCACCTCCACCATGAATAACGTGATGATGCCGAAAATCGCCGGTCTGGTTGAAGAGATGACCGGTCTGCGTTTTCGTAACAAACGCGCCAGCGCGTTTGGCTCCCACGGCTGGAGCGGCGGTGCGGTAGATCGTCTCTCCACGCGTCTGCAGGATGCCGGTTTTGAAATGTCGATGAGCCTGAAAGCCAAATGGCGCCCGGATATCGACGCACTTGAAATCTGCCGCCAGCATGGCCGCGATATCGCACGTCAGTGGGCGCTCGCTCCACTGCCGGAAGCAACAGCGAAAGCCCCAGAGCAACAAGAAGCCTGCGCCTGTGCCGCCGCACAAGCCGCCGATCTTGGCCCGAGCATGCAGTGCAGCGTCTGCCAGTGGATTTACGATCCTTCCCTCGGCGAACCTTTGCAGGATGTCGCCCCAGGCACCCCGTGGCGCGACGTGCCGGATAACTTCCTGTGCCCGGAATGTTCCCTCGGGAAAGACGTGTTCGACGAACTGGCGACGGAGGCAAAATGAATCACGGCATTGTCATCATTGGCTCGGGCTTTGCCGCCCGGCAGCTGGTGAAAAATATACGCAAACAGGATGCGAACGTGCCGCTGACGCTTATCGCCGCCGACAGCATGGACGAGTACAACAAACCCGATTTGAGCCATGTTATCAGCCAGCATCAGCGTGCCGACGACCTCACCCGTCAGACGGCGGGGGAGTTCGCCGAACAGTTTACTTTGCGACTGTTTCCGCATACCTGGGTCATGGAGATCGACGCCAGCGCCCATGTGGTGAAGGGCAAAGATTATCAGTGGCACTACGACAAACTGGTTCTGGCGACGGGGGCATCCGCCTTTGTACCGCCCGTTGAGGGACGCGAGCTGATGCTGACCCTTAACAGTCAGCAGGAGTACCGCGCCTGTGAAACCCGGCTTCGTGACGCAAAGCGGGTGATGATTGTCGGTGGCGGTCTGATTGGCACCGAACTGGCGATGGATTTTTGCCGCGCCGGGAAAGCCGTCACTCTGGTCGATCACGCAGCGAGCATTCTGTCTGCGCTGATGCCAGCGGAAGTGAGCAGTCGCTTACAGCATCGTCTGACGGAGATGGGCGTCCATCTGCTGCTGAATTCTCAGCTCCAGAGCCTGACGACAACCGACAGCGGCATTCGCGCGACTCTCGATCGTAAGCGCAGCGTTGAGGTCGATGCCGTGATCGCCGCGACGGGCCTGCGTCCGGAAACGGCACTGGCCCAGCACGCCGGGGCAGAAACGGGGCGCGGAGTGAAGGTGGACAGCTATTTGCAAACCAGCCAGCCCGATATTTTCGCCCTGGGTGACTGTGCGGAAATCAACGGCCAGGTCCTGCCGTTCCTGCAGCCGATTCAGATCAGCGCAATGTATCTGGCAAAAAACCTGCTGGGGAATAACACGCCACTGAAACTGCCGGCGATGCTGGTGAAGGTCAAAACACCTGAACTGCCGCTGCACCTCGCGGGCGAAACGCAGCGACAGGATTTACACTGGCACATGGCTATTGAGCCACAGGGAATGGTCGCAAAAGGCGTTGATGGCGACGGTGAACTGCGTGCCTTTGTGGTCAGCGAAGATCGGATGAAGGAGGCTTTCTCCCTGCTGAAGTCGTTACCCGTTTAACCCGCAAACCTCTGCCACGCTGACTTAACCTTAGGATTTTATTATCCGCAGCCCCGATGTCCCGGGGCTTTTTTTTGCGCATTCTATTCACAAGGTAAATACATAATAGATAAATCATCGCCATCAATCCCTATTTCATTATTTATATGAATATATAAATCCGAGCAGATGGATATATTTGCGATAAATATCCATTCACCCTGAGATATATAATTATTTTATAATTGATAAATAAATCATCAGGGATAATTTAATTTAAACAGCGATAAAAAAGCAATTTTTGCTTAGATTATTTTTTTAAATAATGCTCGGAACCGTCAGAGACCCCCAGCGCGTCATAGCCGCGCCAGCGGTAGTTCAGCATTGACAGACACCAACAGACAATAAACAAACCAATAACAATAAAACCGGCGTTACCGAGATTATTATTAACACTCCCCACCAGGTTCCAGACGCCCCCACTTAATTCAAATTTATCTTTTATTAGCCCAAGCGCTTCCAGCCCGCCAATAAAGAGCGCGACGACAACCGACGTGCCGGTAATGGTCATATTGTAATAAAGTTTGCGCTGCGGTTTATTGAATGCCCAGCCGTACGCACCGATCATCAATAAATTATCCAGCGTATCCACTAACGCCATACCGCTGGCAAACAGCGCCGGGAAAATCATGATCGACCACACCGACATTCCGTTCGAGGCGCTGGCGGCAGAAATGCCCAGCACACCAATTTCAGTGGCGGTATCAAATCCCAGGCCAAACAGAAAACCGACCAGGTACATCTGCCAGCTTTTGCTCACCAGACGGAACGTGGCGCCAAACAGCCAGCTCATGATCCCGCCCGACAGCGGCGCGTCCCCCTCGCTGCTCGTCGTATGACCTTTCTTCAGCGCCTGAAAGCTGCGCCAGACGCCGAGCAAAATCACCGTGTTGATCAGCGCCATCGCCAGTAAAAAGGCCGCGGAAACGGCGGTGCCAATGAGGCTACCGGTCTCATGAAACCACACCATGTTCTTTTGAAACGCCGTCGCCGTGGCAGCAATAGCGACGGAGGCCAGCACCACAATGGTCGAATGGCCCAGCGAAAACCACGCCCCCACGCCAGACGGGCGTTTGCCCTGCTGCATCAGCTTGCGGGTGACCGTATCGATCGCGGCGATATGATCCGCATCGACCGCATGCCGCAGGCCGTAGCACCACGCCAGCAGGCTGGCCGCCATCAGCGTGGTACTGCCGCTAAACGTGTGCCAGGCCCAGCCCCAGGCCAGACTATTCGCGGCCAGCAGGATCATCAGAAGCGGTTCGTTGCGAATCCGTCGTTGCATGTCAGTTCCTGTGTGAAAGGGTGCGGGCGGCAGCGACGACCGCCTGTCCGAATGAAATCGCCCCGTCGCCTGCAGGCAATTGTTCAGGGAACAGAAGCGTGAATTCAGAAAGATAAAACTGCAGGCGCGCCCGCAGCAGCCGATTGTGCAGCACGCCGCCGCTGAAGCAGAGCGTCGATATCGCCAGACGTCGGGCGTGATGAGCCATCAGTGCCGCCAGCCCTTTCGCCAGCGCGTCATGGAATGCCCACGCCCGTTCGGCGGGCGCCGCCTGCCAGTCGAGCCACTGCTGCCAGAAGGTGGACAGATCTCCCACATCCAGCGTGACCGGATGCTGCACACCTGAACAGGTCGCGGCCAGTGCTTCAAGCTGACAGGCCGCTTCGCCTTCGTAATGCTGCCTGTCGGACACGATATCCAGCGCACAGGCCACGGCGTCAAACAGTCGCCCACAGGATGAGGCCAGCGGCGCGTTGATTCCACGCGCCACCGCCGTCGCCAGCAGTGTCCAGTTGTGCGCCAGAACGGCGCGCATTTCCGCGCGCTTTTGCCAGTCAGGAATAAACGCCAGCCCCTGTGCAAGTAAATTCCGCCACGGTTCGACCGCGGCCAGATCGCCGCCGGGCAACGCCACGGCGGGCAACCCACCGAGGTGCTCGCATGCCAGATAGTTCACCCGCAGGCACTCGCCGCCCCACAGCGCGCCGTTTTCGCCCATCCCGATGCCGTCAAGCGTCAGCGCAATCACATCGCCTGCGTTCAGCGGCCAGCCATTTTCCGCCAGGCATGCCGCCGCGTGGGCGTGGTGGTGGAGCACCGTCTGTTTCGGCAGCGCCAGCGCTTCGGCCCACCGGGCAGAGCGGTAGCCCGGATGGGCATCGTACACCACAAGTTTCGGGTGGAAATCATACATTTGTTGAATGACCGCCAGCGCGCCACGCCACTGATGCTCCATGCCGTCGTCACTCAGATCGCCAAAATGCTGGCTCACAACCGCCTGCCCGCCGCGCACCAGACAGAAGGTATTTTTCATCTCCGCACCGAGGCACAGCATTGGCGGGATATCCTTAAATCCTTCAGGCAGCGGAATGGCGTCAGGCACATAACCCCGCGCGCGGCGAAGCATTGCGCCCTGCTCGTCCAGGACCGAATCATCCATGCGTTGCAGAATGTCGCGGTTATGCAGCAGAAAACCGTCGGCGATATCGCGCAGGTCATCCAGCGCCTGATCATTGCTCAGCGCGGGGGGTTTACCGCTGAGATTCCCGGAAGTCATTACCAGCGGGCGCGCGCAGTCGTCCATCAGCAGATGTTGCAGCGGGCTGGAGGCCAGCATCACGCCGATGCAATCCAGGCCCGGCGCAATGTTCTGCGGCAGTTCCGGTAGCAGGCGCTTTGCGGTCAACACGATGGGTGCGGCGGGCGATTGAAGACGCTCCCGAAGGGGCGCAGGCAACTCGTCAATACAGGGCAGCATCACCGCTAATGGTTTGGTCGGACGACGTTTTCGCTCGCGCAGCCGCGCCACCGCCTGCGGGTTTTGCGCGTCGCAAGCCAGATGAAAACCGCCCAGCCCTTTGATTGCCACGATCCCACCGTTTTTCAGCATCTCAACGGCTGCGGATAACGCGGCATCTCGTGTCAGATGGACGCCCGCTGCACGCCATTCCAGCTGCGGCCCACAGTCCGGACATGCCACCGGCTGGGCGTGAAAGCGCCGATCCGCCGGATTGCGGTATTCGCTCTCACACGGGGCGCAGAGCGGGAAAGCGGCCATCGCCGTGTCTGGCCGGTCATAAGGCATGGCGCGAATAATGGTGAAACGCGGGCCGCAGTGGGTGCAGTTGATAAACGGATAGCGGTAACGGCGCTCGCGCGGATCGCGCATCTCGGCCAGGCAGGCCGGGCAGGTCGCCGCGTCCGGTACGATTTGCGTCGCCATCGCCCCGCCCGCGCTGTGGCGGATGGTGAATTCCGTCGGCATTTTCGGCCAGCTGAACGGCTGAGTTTCAATGGTATCAATGCGCGCCAGCGGCGGGCACTGCGCTAACAAACATGTCTGAAACGCCGTCGGATCATCAGCCAGACGCACCAGCACGCCTTCGCCGTCGTTACAGACGTCACCGCAAAGGCCAAGCTGAGTCGCCAGCTGCCAGACAAAGGGGCGGAAACCCACCCCCTGCACTTTTCCGCGCACCCGCAGCTGCGCGCCGTTACAGCTCATCGCGGCTTAAAACAGCATTGATGACGATGTATCAAACGCCGCGCGACGGCGCTTCTCGGCACTCATCTGTTCAAGCTTGTTACGATCGACGCAGACCAGAGCGTGGGTCGGACAGGCTTCAATGCACGCCGGGCCGCTTTCGCGATGGTTGCACAGGTCGCATTTGTTCGCTTCGGCTTTTTCGGCACGCACACTCAGGCCCGCACCGCTGTTTCGTACCACCGGGCGCACAACCACTTCCATCGCACCATACGGACAGGCCACCACGCAGGTTTTACAGCCGATGCAACGCTGCTGCATCACCTGCACAAAGCCGTTTTCGCGGCTGATAGCACCGTTAGGGCAGACATTGGCGCAGGGGGCGTCTTCACACTGGCGGCAGATGGCCGCCGTTGAGATATTCACGCCCTTAATGACATGAATACGTGGCAGGAAAGATTCTGGGGTCAGGGAGGCGCAATCCTGCTCCGCCTGATGGGACACAACACACGCCACCTCACAGGTGCGACAGCCAATACATTTACTGGCATCGGCCATAATAAAACGGTTCATCTGCTTCTCCAGCATTAAGTTATGCGGCGAAACATACATAAAACGTGCCACATTTTAATTAACTGATTTCACTGAATTTAATCAGTATCCTTCGGTGTCATCGACACGAATGACGATGACACCTGTCGACGTCAGACGCGAACGTTGGCGATGACGGAATCGCGCAGGATCAGCTCACCGGGGAAGGCTTGCTGGTAGCTGAACTCGCCGCCATCGAGCATAAAAATCAGGCGGCTGATGGTCTCTTTGATCATCTCCGTCACCGGAATGCGCACGCTGGAGAGCGACGGCACGATGTAGGGCGCGATCGCGACATCATCAAATCCCACCACCGACACTTCGCCCGGCGTGCCGATCCCGCTGTCGTGCAGCTGCTTCAGCGCACCAATGGCCATATCGTCATTGCTGGCGACCAGCGCGGTGAATTGCGCTTTGCGCGCCAGCAGCGTGGTGACTCCCGCCGCCCCGCTTTCCGGAGTCCATTTCCCCTCCACCAGCAATTCGTCGCGCAGCGGGATCTGATGCTGCGCCAGCGCCGCTCTGTACCCTGAAAGACGTTCGATACCGGTGGGAGAGTCGAGCGAGCCGGTGATAAAGGCGATATCCCGATGGCCCATTTCAATCAGCTGCGAGACCGCATCCTGACAGGAGGCTTTATGATCCGACCAGACGCACTGGCTGCTGTTTTTACGCAGACGACGGTTTAACACCATGATCGGCTGCTCCTGTTTTTCGATGATCTCATCCATCTCATCGACGCTTAAAAAGCGCGGATAGATGATGATCGCGTCGCAGCGCATATCGAGCAGATACTGGATCGCCTCGCGCTCTTCATCGGCGCTGTGCTTGCCGTCCGCGAGGATCAGCTGACGCCCTTTTTCTTCCGTCATGCGTGCCGCGTGGAACAGCAGCTCGCTGAAATACACGCCGTGGTAAAGGGTGTTCGTTACTACCAGACCCAGGGTTTGGGTGCGTTTGGTCGCCAGGTTTCGCGCCAGCAGATTGGGGCGGTAGCCGCTCTCTTCAATCGCCTGAAAAACCCGGTCTTTTGTCTCCTGGCTCACGTAGCCATTGCCCGAAAGCACCCGAGAAACCGTTGCCTTCGACACCCCTGCCCGCTTCGCCACTTCAAGCATCGTGGTCATCTGATTATTCCCTTTAAACCTGATGCGCCGAAGTGTACTGCACTGCACGAAAATTGTCGCAGCGCGAATCTCACGCTTTTAAACACTCAAAGTGATCGTTATCACGAATGTAAAAAATGCACGGATCACCATCTTGTTTCATACGAAGAAAGTCATCATGATTTTGTGGAACCGGTTTCCTACATGTTCTCACAACTACAACAGGATCACTTCCGATGGCCAAAAATTATGCCGCGCTGGCGAAAGACATTGTCAGCGCGCTCGGCGGGAAAGATAACATCGTCGCCGTCACCCACTGTATGACGCGCCTGCGCTTTGTGTTGCAGGACGAAAGCGCCATCGACAGCGCCACGCTCAAAAGCCTCTCCGGCGTGCTCGGCGTGGTGCGTAACGATAACCAGTGTCAGGTGATCATCGGCAACACCGTGTCTCAAGCCTACCGCGAGGTGGTGAACCTGCTACCTGCCGGGATGCGCCCTGCAGAGCCGCAAGGCCCGCAAAAACTGACGCTTCGCCGCATCGGCGCTGGCGTGCTCGACGCGCTGATCGGCACTATGTCCCCGCTGATCCCGGCGATCATCGGCGGCTCGATGGTGAAACTGCTGGCAATGATCCTGGAGATGACCGGCGCGCTGCCGAAAGGTGCCCCGACGCTCACGATTCTGACGGTAATCGGTGACGGAGCCTTCTTCTTCCTGCCGCTGATGGTGGCCGCGTCTGCCGCCGTGAAATTCAAAACCAACATGTCGCTGGCGATTGCCATCGCAGGCGTGCTGGTGCATCCGAGCTTTATTGAACTGATGGCGAAAGCCGCCCAGGGCGAGCACGTCGAGTTCGCGTTTATCCCGGTGACGGCGGTGAAATACACCTACACGGTGATCCCGGCGCTGGTCATGACCTGGTGCCTGTCGTACATCGAACGCTGGGTGGACAAGATCACGCCAGCGGTCACCAAAAACTTCCTGAAACCGATGCTGATCGTGCTGATTGCCGCCCCGCTGGCGATTGTGCTGATTGGGCCGCTGGGTATCTGGATTGGTAGCGCGATTTCGTCGCTGGTCTACACCATTCACGGCTATCTGGGCTGGCTGTCCGTGGCCATTATGGGCGCACTCTGGCCGCTGCTGGTAATGACCGGTATGCACCGCGTCTTTACGCCAACGATTATTCAGACCATTGCCGAAACCGGCAAAGAAGGGATGGTGATGCCGTCGGAAATCGGCGCGAACCTCTCTCTTGGCGGTTCTTCCCTGGCGGTGGCGTGGAAAACCAAAAACCCGGAACTGCGCCAGACGGCGCTCGCCGCGGCGGCGTCCGCCATCATGGCGGGAATTTCTGAACCGGCACTTTACGGCGTGGCGATTCGCCTGAAACGCCCGTTAATTGCGAGCCTGATCAGCGGCTTTATCTGCGGCGCGATCGCCGGTATGGCGGGGCTTGCCAGCCACTCGATGGCGGCACCGGGCCTGTTCACCAGCGTACAGTTCTTCGATCCAGCCAATCCGATGACCATCGTCTGGGTGTTTGGCGTGATGGCCCTGGCCGTGGTGCTTTCGTTTGTTCTGACGCTGATCCTCGGCTTTGAGGATATTCCGGTGGAAGACGAGGCCGAGAAAGCACGCGCCCTGCAAACCGCACCGGTTCCGGCACAAGAAGCACGAGCATAAATGAATAACGAGGTACAAATGTCTGTTTTTCCAGAAGGATTTTTATGGGGCGGCGCACTGGCCGCCAACCAGAGTGAAGGTGCTTACCGTGAAGGCGGTAAAGGGCTGACCACCGTCGATATGATCCCCCACGGCGCAAACCGCATGGCGGTGAAAGTCGGTAAGGAAAAACGTTTCTCGCTGCGCGACGACGAGTTTTACCCGAGCCACGAGGCGATAGATTTCTACCATAGCTACAAAGAAGACATCGCTCTGATGGCGGAGATGGGCTTTACGGTGTTCCGCACCTCGATTGCCTGGAGCCGCCTCTACCCGAACGGCGACGAGCCGCTGCCGAATCAGGCCGGTATCGCCTTTTACCGCGCGGTATTTGAAGAGTGCAAAAAGTACAATATCGAGCCGCTGGTGACCCTGTGTCACTTCGATGTGCCAATGCATCTGGTCACCGAATACGGCTCCTGGCGCAACCGCAAAATGGTCGATTTCTTCGCCCGCTACGCGCGCACCTGCTTTGAAGAGTTCAATGGTCTGGTGAAATACTGGCTGACCTTCAACGAGATCAACATCATGCTGCACAGCCCGTTCTCGGGCGCGGGGCTGGTGTTTGAAGAGGGTGAAAACGCAGATCAGGTGAAATACCAGGCCGCACACCACGAGCTGGTGGCAAGCGCACTGGCGACCAAAATCGCCCATGAAGTGAACCCGGAAAACCAGGTCGGCTGTATGCTGGCAGGCGGCAGTTTCTACCCGTACTCCTGCAAGCCAGAAGACGTGTGGACGGCGCTGGAAAAAGATCGCGAAAACCTGTTCTTTATTGACGTTCAGGCGCGTGGCACCTATCCGGCTTACTCGGCGCGCGTGTTCCGCGATAAAGGGGTGACGATTGTCAAAGACCCGGCCGACGACCAGATCCTGAAACATACCGTCGATTTTGTCTCGTTCAGTTATTACGCGTCACGCTGCGCCTCAGCGGAGATGAACGCCAATAACACCAGCGCGGCAAACATCGTCAAATCCCTGCGCAACCCGCACATTGAGGTGAGCGAATGGGGCTGGGGCATTGACCCGCTGGGCCTGCGCATCACCATGAACATGATGTATGACCGCTACCAGAAACCGCTGTTCCTGGTGGAAAACGGCCTCGGGGCGAAAGACGAGATCGACGCCAGCGGCGAGATTAATGACGACTACCGCATCAGCTATCTGCGTGAGCATATCCGCGCGATGGGCGATGCGATTGAAGACGGCGTGCCGCTAATGGGCTACACCACCTGGGGCTGTATCGATCTGGTGGCAGCCTCCACGGGCGAGATGAGCAAGCGCTACGGGTTTGTGTATGTCGATCGTGACGACGCAGGCAACGGCACGCTGGATCGTAAACGCAAGAAATCGTTCTGGTGGTATAAGAAGGTGATTGCGAGCAACGGGGCGGATTTGGCGTAACGGAGTTCTGCCCGGTGGTACGTCGCGCACCGGGCATTGACTTCTCAGAGTCGTGCAAAACCCCCGTCCCCTGCCCATCCTGCAAGCCGGGAATAGACTGTTTCCACCGCCGCTTTTATCGCGGGAGTCATCGGATAATAAAAGCCGACAATATCCGGCTGAATGCCCAAAAACAGCACCTCGCCCACGTCGTCTTTAATCTGATCGACCAGATAGTTGAGCGGCATATTGTGAGTGGTCATCATGAACATCTCAGCAATATCGTCCGGATCGATGAGGCGGATTTCGCCGGGGTTTAGCCCCATGTCGGTGGCATCGACAATCAGCAGCCGGTCCGGGCGCAGCTCCCGAAGGGCAACCACGTCATTTTCCGGCGCGCTGCCGCCGTCGATCACCTGCCAGTTACCCTGCGGATGTGCGAAGCACATTTCCGCCAGCAGCGGGCCTGCGCCGTCGTCGCCCATCATGCTGTTACCCACACACAGTAAAACGTCAGTCACGTAATCTCCTCACCATCAGGTAGATGGCGCTCTCCTGATGAATATCATGCAGCATACTGAGCACCGTTTTGCTCCACGCCTGCTGCTCAGGGGTTTGCACTGCGAGCGCCGCATCGAAGGCATTCGCCAGCATGGCGATGTGATTGCTGTCGATGACAATCTCGCCATACTTCGGTACACCTTCCATTTTGCGTCGCGCCGTGCTACCCGCCTCCAGCGTGCCGATCCACGCCAGATAGTCCTGCCACGGACAGCTCAGCGCCGCCTCTAAACAGTCGATCACCCCGAGATGGTGGCCAATCGCCAGGCTGTAATAGACCACCTGCTGGGCCGCATCCGGCGTCGCGTCGTTCTCATCGATAAATTTACGGCTCAGCTGACTGAACACCACCTTTTCACTCATCGGATACGCGCCTCATCCACCACCTGATCCAGGTTTGCCACGATCTCGTTCAGACGCGGATCTTTCTCCGCCTCCAGCCAGCGCGCCACCTGATGCTCGCCCTGGCTCAACAGACGCAGATAGTCATCAGCAATCTGACGGCCATAGCGATACCCGGCGAGGCGTCGCGCCGTCCGATCGACCTTCACGCGCAGAGGCTGCACCATATCCGGGTGCAAAATCTGCGCGGGCTGATTGTCCAGCTCACCCGGGGCGCGAGCGTGAATTTTCTGCTCCAGCAGACCCAGCGCCATCGCAAAACCGTACAGCGTCGCCGCAGGCGTCGGCGGGCAGCCAGGGATATACACATCCACCGGCACGATTTTGTCGGTGCCGCCCCACACGCAGTAGAGATCGTGGAAGATCCCGCCGCTGTTGCCGCAGGCGCCATAGGAGATACAAATTTTTGGATCCGGCGCCGATTGCCAGGCGCGCAGCGCCGGAGAGCGCATCGCACGCGTCACCGCGCCGGTAAACAGCAGAATGTCCGCGTGGCGCGGGGATGGCACCACTTTGATACCAAAACGTTCGGCATCAAACAGCGGCGACAGGGTGGCGAAGATTTCGATTTCGCAGCCGTTGCAGCCGCCGCAGTCCACGCGGTAGACGTAGGCGGAACGTTTGATGTTTTTCAGCAGGGAGGTTTTCATGCTCGCGATGGATTCGTCCACCGTCATCGGCACAGGAATGCCGTTATCGTCGCGCGGGCCGAGTAAATTATTCATCAGCTGGCTTCTCTCATGTGGCGGGTGATATCAATGCGGTCGGACGGCAGCAGGCATTTCTGACGCTTGCATTCCGGGCAGGTTTCAAACCCTTCCCGGTGCATTTCGGCGCGAGCATCACCGTTGTGTTTCAGCAACGCAATGGCGTAGTCGATCTCTTTTTGCACGGCAAACGGATGGTGGCAAACGCGGCAGTGGCACAGGTCAAAACGCGACTGCTGGAGGAAATCCTCTTTTTTCCACACCGCCAGCTCGTACTCCTGCGACAGCTTTATCGCCGCCGTCGGGCAGACCTCTTCACAGCGGCCACAAAAAATGCAGCGTCCGAGGTTGAACTGCCAGGCCAGCTGATTCGTCGCCAGATCCGTCTCCACCGTCAGGGCGTTCGACGGGCAGGCGTTAACGCACGCCGCACAGCCGATGCACTGCTGCGGGTTGTGCTCTGGTTTGCCGCGAAAGTTTTTATCGACCGGCATCGGCTCAAGCGGATAACGGCTGGTGACCGTACCGGTTTTGATCACTTTTTTGATAAAGGTAAACATGACGGTTCCTTATTTCAGCGGCGAGTTCTTGCGCTCGATGCTGTAGCGTTCAAGCTCTTTGTACGGCACCACCTGGCTTTTCTTCTTGCGTACATCCACCACCGTCATGCGGTCGGTACAGGAGTAGCAAGGATCGAGGCTGCCGATGATCAGCGGCGCATCAGAGACCGTATTGCCGCGCAGCATGTAGCGCAGGGTCGGCCAGTTGGCGTAGGTCGCCGCACGGCAGCGCCAGCGGTAGAGCTTCTGGTTGTCGCCGGTCATGCTCCAGTGGATATCATCTCCGCGTGGCGCCTCGGCGAACCCGAGCGCAAAACGGTTCGGGATATAGGTAAAGCCTTCCACCGCCAGCGGACCGCCGGGCAGATTATCCAGTCCAAAATCGATCATATTCAGGGCGGTAAAGACTTCGTTGATACGCACTTTCAGACGCGAGATAACGTCGCAGCCCTGCTCGCTGTGTACGGTCATCGGCAACAGACCGTAACCGACAAACGGGTGATCGGCGCGGGTATCGCGGGCGTGACCGCTGGCGCGCACCATTGGGCCGACGTTGCTGAAGTCGCGGGCGATCTGCGGATCGAGACGGCCCACACCGACGGTACGCTGCTCGATATTTGGCGTGCTCAGAAGCATATCCACCAGATCCTGCACATCGCGGCGCATCTGCTGTGCCAGCAGGCGGGTCTGGATCATGTCGTCTTTCAGCAGATCGCGGCGAATCCCGCCTATCAGGTTCAGACCGTAAGTTTTACGCGCCCCAGTGAGGATTTCCGCCATCTTCATCGACGCTTCACGCACGCGGAAGAACTGCATAAACCCGGAATCAAAGCCGACGAAGTGACAGGCGAGGCCGAGGTTCAGCAGGTGTGAGTGCAAGCGTTCGACCTCCAGCAGAATGGCGCGGATCATCTGCGCCCGCTCAGGCACCACAATCCCCATGCCGTTTTCCACCGAGGTGGTATAAGCGGTGCTGTGGGCAAAGCCGCAGATCCCGCAAACACGATCTGACAGGAAGGTGACTTCGTTGTAACCCATACGGGTTTCCGCCAGTTTTTCCATGCCGCGATGGACGTAGAACAGGCGGTAATCGGCGTCGATAATGTTTTCGCCGTCGACAAACAGGCGGAAGTGGCCCGGTTCATCGGAGGTGACGTGCAGCGGGCCAATCGGCACCACGTTGTTCTTTTTGCTGCCGAGTTCGTTGATGAACTCGTAGGTTTCGCTGTCGGTCGTCGGCGCCGGACGCTGGCGATAATCCATGCTGTCTTTGCGCAGCGGATAGAGTTCATCCGGCCAGTCGTCGGGCAGCACCAGACGGCGCTCATCCGGCAGGCCAACCGCCACCAGGCCGTACATGTCGCGCACTTCGCGCTCGCCCCAGACGGCGGCAGGCACGCGCGGCGTGACGGACGGGTATTCCGGTTTATTCGGATCAACTTCGACGCGTACCGTGAGCCAGCACTTCACGCCCTGCTCCATCGACAGCACGTAGTAAACCGCGTAGTTGCCGCACAGCTGACGCTCATCGTTGCCGAACAGTACCGACAGCCAGCCGCCCTGCTGGTAATAGAGAAACTCCACCACTTCCGGCAGGTAGTTCACCTTGATGGTGACGGTGATCTGGTCTTTGGTCTGCCAGCTCTCCTCCAGCACCACGCCGGGAAACGCCTGATGCAGTGCGGCAAGATACTGTTGACCTACTTTTTCTTCAGACATGCTAAGACTCTCTGTAATCACGCCACCAGCAAGGAGACGAAGGCTAAAAATGCGAACCCAAAACCGGCCCAGGTGACGCGCGACGTGGCGTTGAAACGCAGTCGCGCCATGCTGTTTTCAAACAGCGCGATAATCAGCACCCCCGCCACCAGCTTGAGCACGGCGATAACCACTGCCAGCAGCAAACCCGCCGCCGAGAAGTGTGTCATCTGCCCCCACGGGAAGAAGACGCCGACAAACATTTGCAGAACCACCAGCTGTTTGAGGCTGATGCCCCACTTCAGCACCGCAAAGCCGTAGCCGCTGTACTCCGTGAGCGGTCCTTCCTGCAGCTCCTGCTCCGCTTCCGCGAGGTCAAAGGGCAGCTTTCCCATCTCAATAAAGGTGGCGAAAGCACAGGCGCAGAGCGCCAGCAGCAGCGGAACGGTGCGCGTAACCGGCCAGTGATAAACCGTGTCAGTGATAAAGCTGATATGGGTGGAACCCGCGACCTGCGCGGCTACCCACAGGCCCAGCAGCAGGATCGGTTCCACCAGCACGCCGAGCATCGCCTCGCGGCTGGCGCCGATACCAGTAAACGGACTGCCCGTATCCAGCCCTGCAATCGCAAAGAAAAAGCGCGCGATAGCGAAGAGGTAGATCAGGGTGATCAGATCGCCGAGCACCGGCAGAGGCGACGCGACGGTCACCACCGGCAGCGCGGTGGCGATGGTCAGCATCACGCCGACCATCACGAACGGCGTCAGGCGGAACACCCAGCCGGACGCATCCGGGGCGATGCTCTGACGACCTATCAGTTTGATGAGATCGCGGTACTCCTGAAGCACGCCCGGACCGCGACGGTTGTGCATCCGGGCGCGGGCCACGCGGGTAATGCCCGAAAGCAGTGGCGCAACGGCGAATAACACCAGCGCCTGAAGTAATGCCAGTAACAGACTCATGTCAGGCTCCTCGTGAAATCACAATCACCACCAGCACCGCCAGCTCGATCACGGCGAGACGACGGAACAGCGTCGGTGCAGCCGCGCTTTGCCAGCCGGGAATCACCTTCACCGGGTTCAGCGCGTGGCGCAGTTTCAGGACAAAGGCGAAGTTCTCTTTTACCGGCATCGCAAAACCGTGGGCGGTGATAACCATCGATTGTTCGTGCTCGTACCCGCACGCCCATGCCGTACCGCGTGAACGCGCAGGCAGACGGTCGCGTTTGAAGAACATCATCAGCACCAGCGGTAACAGCGGCGCGGCGATCAGCAGCAGGGCAATCATCGGCTGGGAAACGGCGGTGTGCGCGGTCGTGAGCGGTAGTGGAACCGCACTCCCCAGCAGCGGCAGCAGCCACGGCGCGGCAACCCCACCCGCGATGCAGCACAGGGCCAGCAGAACCACGCTTGCGGTCATCAGCGCCGGTGCACTGCGGGCATTTTCTGCCTCCGGAGTGCGCGGTGCGCCAAGGAAGGTGACGCCATAGACTTTCGCCATACACATCACCGCCAGCGCGCCGGTGATCGCGAGGCCGACCGCCAGCATTGGCCCGAGCAGACGAGCAATAAAGAGGTCGCTCTGACCCAGCGCAAAGAAGGACTGATAGATCACCCACTCACCGGCAAAACCGTTGAGCGGCGGAAGTGCGGCCATCGCCATCAACCCCACCAGCATCGCGAGCGAAATCAGCGGCATTTTTTTACCGATACCGCCCAGCTTTTCGATATCGCGATGCCCGGTGCGGAACCAGACGCTGCCCGCCCCCAGGAACAGAGTGCTTTTAAACAGGCTATGGTTAACCAGATGGTACAGCCCGCCGATAAACCCGGCGGCGACCAGCGCCGGATGGTTCAGCGCCAGCCCCGTCACACCCGCGCCTAAGCCGAGCAGGATGATGCCGATGTTTTCCAGTGTGTGATACGCCAGCAGGCGCTGGATGTTGTGCTCCATCAGGGCGTACAGCCCGCCGACAAAGGCGGTGATCATCCCGGCAATCAACAGCACCACGCCCCACCACAGCGGCGGTTGGCCACCGATAAGCGAAAGCGTGAGGATGCCAAACAGACCGACTTTCATCACCACCGTCGAGAACAGCGTCGCGGCGGGCGCTGACGCAGTGGCATGCGCCTGCGGCACCCAGCCATGCAGCGGAATAATCCCCGCCAGCAGACCAAAGCCGACCACGCCAGAAAGCCAGATATCGGCCCCAAACGGCAGCAACTGCGCGCGGGCGCTCAGCAGATCCAGGTCAAGCGTGCCGTAGCGCTGCCACACCAGCCAGCAGGTGAGCGCCAGCAAAAGGGTGCCGAGACGCCCCAGGAAAAACCACAGTTTGCCGGATGGGCTGCATCCCGTGAGGAACACGCCGCACAGCGCCATGATCTCCGCCATTACGACCAGCGCGGCCAGGTTGCTGGCCACCACGGTACAGACGGCCGCGGCGAGCAGCAGATTGACCAGCAGGCCGTTCGGTTTGGTCTGCGGGTGACGGTGCCAGTCAATATTAAACAGACTGACAAACAGCCCGCACAGGCCAAAGGTCACCAGCCAGATCGCATTCAGCGGCGTGATCTGAAGAGTGTGGCGAATCAGCGGCATGACGCCTTCTGCATGGACACCCTGCGTCAACACCATGAATCCGGCTATCGCCGTGATGACACTCCCCGCCGCGCCGCCGATTCCGGCAATCCATCCGCTGAGGGTTTTGTGAAAAGAGAAGACCAGCGCCAGCACCGCCGTCGCAGCAAAGCAGGCTACGGCGCTATTGATCAGATAGACAGCGTTCATTTCGCCCCCTCGTTTTGCGCCTGAAACAGCGACAGATCGCCAAAGTCGGTATTAATGGTCAGTTCGCGTTTGCGCTTACTGGTGCGAGCGATATCGTGGATATTGACCAGAATCAGCGCTTTAGTTGGGCAGGTGCGTACGCAGGCGGGGCCTTGTTCGTCAAAGCTGCACAGATCGCACTTCACCGCCACGGCGCGCACGCCCGGCACCCAGTCCAGCAGGGTACTGACGCGAGCCGGTGCGGGAGGCGCAGGTGGCGCTTTTGGCGAATTGGCATTGGCCGGAATATGCAGCGGGCGGCTGCCAGAAAATTCAATCGCACCAAACGGGCAGGCGATGCCGCACAGTTTGCAGCTTACGCACAGGCTTTCGTTCAGCTGAACAGCGCCATCGATACGGTTGATGGCATTCACAGGACAGACGCCCGCGCAGGGGGCATCCTCACATTGATGGCAGAGCTGCGGGGCAGACTCTTTTTCATTACGCATAACGCGCAGGCGCGGCATGGACTGCAGCCCGTGCAGGCGGTGTGTTTCGGAACACGCCGCTTCACAGGTGTGGCAGCCAATACAGACCGTCGAGTCAGCAATTACAAAACGGTTCACCGGGTAGTCCTCAGGACAGTGTCATTTTTGACGACGGACGTGCCATATCGACACATCTCGACACGCAAGCATCAGGCCGTGTGCGGTTCGCTGGTAAGCGACTGCAAATTCACCGGCAAATTGTGCTCGACCGCGGAATAGAGGCCGTTGTAAACCGGCGCGATTTTTTCCAGATAGTGTTCAAGCACCTGGTGGCGATCGCGGGTGCTGACGTGGCCGTCAACCATGCCGTCGATCATCAGCTGCGCCTGTGCAATCCGCTGTCTGTCGCCGTCTTTGGTCTCGACGTGATACTCAATGACGTGGCTGTTAAAGGCATCGGCCAGGGTGACGTAAATCGTAAAGTGGCCGAACAGGATGAAGCACAAATCCTCTTGCGCCGCACAGCTCATCGCGTGGTGCAGATGGGCTTTTGACAGGGTGATGCCCTGAACCAGTGAGTTGCAGTAGAGGTGCCACTGCTCCTGTAATTGTTGATGGCGTTGCGCGATGTAATCCGCTTTTTCGCTAAGTTCCCAAATAGTCATCTCAGGTATCCGGTTATTGGAGATAGCGGCTGTTAAGCAGATTTTGTGCCAGTTTTTATATCACTGATAATTAACGATTTAAAAATAAAACAGACTGTCAAAATGCGTGTGTCGACGTGTCATTTCGTCAGCGCCGTCATCGACACTCCCTTTCCTAAATCAGGCTGGCATCGTTATTGCATAACCGCCCCAAATCACCGAGGAGGCGTCATGCACGAAATCACCCTCTGCCAGCGAGCGCTGGAACTTATCGAACAGCAGGCGAAGCAGCATCACGCAAAACGCGTCACCGGCGTATGGCTAAAAGTCGGGGCATTTTCCTGCGTCGAGCCAGGCGCCCTTACCTTTTGCTTTGAGCTGGTGTGTCGCGACACGCTGGCAGAAGGCTGCGAGCTGCATCTCGAAGAGCAGCAGGCCGAATGCTGGTGCGAGACCTGCCAGCAGTACGTCACGTTGCTGTCATCGAAAGTGCGAAGCTGCCCGCAGTGTCAGAACACCGGGCTTCGCATCGTCGCGGACGACGGTTTGCAGATCCAGCGCCTCGAAATAGACCAGGAGTAAATCATGTGTAGTACCTGCGGTTGCGCCGAAGGCAACCTGTATATCGAAGGGGACGAGCATCGCCCCCACTCCGCGTTTCGCTCCGCGCCCTTCTCTCCCGCCCCGCGTAAAGTGGCGGCGCTGACCGGCATCACCTTTGCCCCGAAGCAGTCTGACGCGGGCGATCTGCACTACGGCCACGGTGAAGCGGGCACGCATGCGCCGGGCATGAGCCAGCGCAAAATGCTGGAGGTCGAAATTAACGTGCTGGATAAGAACAACCAGCTCGCCGCCCGCAACCGCGCGCGTTTCGCCGCTCGCCAGCAATTAGTGCTGAACCTGGTGTCCAGCCCCGGTTCCGGTAAAACCACGCTGCTGACGGAAACCCTGAAGCGTCTGAATCACCGCGTCTCCTGCGCGGTAATCGAAGGCGATCAGCAGACCGTTAATGACGCGGCGCGCATTCGTGAAACCGGCACCCCGGCCATTCAGGTGAATACGGGCAAAGGCTGTCATCTGGATGCGCAGATGATTGCCGACGCCGCGCCGCGTCTGCCTCTTGCCGATAACGGCATTCTGTTTATCGAAAACGTCGGTAACCTGGTCTGCCCGGCCAGTTTTGATCTCGGCGAACGACATAAAGTGGCGGTACTGTCGGTGACGGAGGGCGAGGACAAGCCGCTGAAATATCCGCATATGTTTGCCGCCGCCTCGCTAATGTTGCTTAACAAAGTCGATCTGCTGCCGTATCTCAATTTTGACGTTGAGAAGTGCCTGGCCTTTGCCCGGGAAGTAAACCCGGATATTGAAATTTTGCTGGTTTCCGCCACCAAGGGCGACGGCATGGAGAGCTGGCTGGCCTGGCTGGAGAACGAACGATGTGCATAGGCGTTCCGGGACAAATCCGCGATATCGACGGTAATCAGGCCAAAGTGGACGTCTGCGGCATACTGCGCGATGTCGATTTAACGCTGGTGGGCGCGGTTGACGAAAACGGTGCCTCGCGCCTCGGCCAGTGGGTTCTGGTGCACGTCGGTTTTGCCATGAGCGTGATTAACGAAGCCGAGGCCTGTGACACCCTGGCGGCGCTGCAAAATATGTTTGAAGTGGAGCCAGACGTCGGCGCCCTGCTGTTTGGCGAGGAGCGATAAATCATGCGCTACGTTGATGAATATCGCGCGCCGGAACAGGTGATGCAGCTTATCGCACACCTGAAAACGCGCGCTGCCCGGCTGGATTACACGGCAGAGCGCCCGCTGCGCATCATGGAAGTGTGCGGCGGCCACACCCATGCGATCTTTAAATTCGGTCTCGATCAACTCCTGCCCGATAACATCGAATTTATCCACGGCCCTGGCTGTCCGGTGTGCGTGCTGCCGATGGGCCGCATCGACAGCTGCATTGAGATTGCCCGCCAGCCGGACGTTATTTTTTGCACCTTTGGCGACGCGATGCGCGTGCCGGGGAAAAACGGTTCGCTGATGCAGGCCCGCGCACACGGCGCGGATGTGCGTATCGTCTACTCGCCGATGGATGCCCTGAAGCTGGCGGCAGAGAATCCTGCTCGCAAAGTGGTCTTTTTCGGCCTGGGGTTTGAAACCACCATGCCCGCCACGGCCATCACCCTACAGCAGGCAAAAAAGCAGAATCTGACCAACTTTTTCTTTTTCTGTCAGCACATTACGCTTATCCCGACCCTGCGCAGCCTGCTGGACGAACCCGACAACGGGATCGATGCGTTTCTGGCGCCGGGCCACGTCAGCATGGTGATAGGCACCGAGGCCTATGGGTTTATCGCCGCAGAGTATCATCGCCCATTAGTGGTGGCTGGATTCGAACCACTTGATCTACTACAAGGCGTGAACATGCTGGTTGAGCAGAAAATAGCAGCCCTGAGTTCGGTAGAAAATCAGTACCGCCGCGTGGTCCCCGATGCGGGCAACCGGCTGGCGCAGCAGGCCATCGCCGAAGTGTTTAGCGTCGAAGGCGACAGCGAATGGCGCGGACTGGGTTTGATCGCGCAGTCCGGCGTGCATCTGACCGCCGCGTATCAGGCATTCGACGCCGAAGCGCATTTTCGCCCGCAGCCGCAGCAGGTGTGCGACGATCCCCGAGCCCGCTGTGGGGCGGTGTTAACCGGCAAATGCAAACCGCATCAATGCCCGTTATTTGGCAACACCTGTAATCCGCAAACAGCGTTTGGCGCGCTGATGGTCTCGTCCGAAGGGGCCTGCGCCGCGTGGTATCAGTACCGCAATCAGGAGTGTGAAGCATGAAGACGGTGGAAATGGCCCACGGCAGCGGCGGCCAGGCGATGCAGCAGCTGATTGGCCAGCTGTTTATGGCAGCCTTCGATAACCCCTGGCTGGCCGAGCAGGAAGATCAGGCGCGTATCGCGCTCTCGTCCCTCACCGCGCAGGGCGATCGGCTGGCATTTTCCACTGACAGCTACGTCATCGACCCGCTGTTTTTCCCCGGCGGTGATATCGGCAAGCTGGCGGTGTGCGGCACGGCGAATGATGTGGCGGTAAGCGGGGCGATCCCCCGCTATCTCTCCTGCGGCTTTATCCTCGAAGAGGGCCTGCCGATGGCAACGTTAACTACCGTCGTCAACAGCATGGCGCAGACCGCGCGCGACGCAGGCATCGCCATTGTCACTGGCGATACCAAAGTGGTGCAGCGCGGTGCGGCAGACAAACTGTTTATCAATACTGCAGGTATGGGCGCGATCCCGGCGGAGATCCACTGGGGCGCGCAGCAGCTTACCGTCGGTGATGTGCTGCTGGTGAGCGGCACGCTGGGCTGTCACGGCGCGACGATCCTGAATCTGCGCGAAGGGCTGGGGCTGGACGGCGAACTGCGCAGCGACTGCGCGGTGCTGACACCGCTTATCCAGACTTTGCGCAACTGCGCAGGCGTTAAAGCCCTGCGCGATGCCACGCGCGGCGGCGTAAATGCGGTAGCCCACGAGTTCGCCGCCGCCAGCGGCTGCGGCATTGAGCTGGTAGAAAGCCAACTGCCCGTCAAACCGGCGGTGCGCGGCCTGTGCGAACTGCTTGGTTTGGATCCGCTAAACTTTGCCAACGAAGGCAAACTGGTGATTGGCGTTGAACGCAGCGCAGCCGAAAACATACTGGCACAGCTGCGCAGCCATCCGCTGGGGCAGAACGCCGCGATCGTTGGGGAGGTGGTGGAGCGCAAAGGGGTGCGACTGACCGGCCTGTATGGCATCAAGCGCACACTGGATTTACCACACTCAGAACCGTTACCCCGAATTTGCTAGAACCGCGCGAAAAGCGGTCAGCACTGTTTCTCTTTTTTTGCCAGTTTCTTTGGAAGCGATATGTCGTATACACCGATGAGCGATCTTGGACAGCAAGGGCTGTTTGATATTACGCGTACACTTTTACAGCAGCCCGACCTGGGTTCACTGAGCGATGCCCTCACACGGCTGGTCAGGCAGTCTGCCCTCGCAAACAGCGCCGCGATTGTGCTCTGGAACAGCACCAGTCATCGCGCCAGCTACTATGCTACGCGCGATAACGGCAAGCCTGTCGAATATGAAGATGAAACGGTGCTGGCGCACGGCCCTGTGCGTCGTATTCTGTCGCGCCCGGACGCCCTGCACTGCAATTTCGACGAGTTTCGCCAGGCCTGGCCACGGCTTGCCGAAAGCCCGCTGTATGCGCCCTTCGGTCATTACTGTCTGCTGCCACTGGCGGTGGATGGGCGTATCTTTGGCGGCTGTGAGTTTATCCGTAACGCCGATCAGCCGTGGAGCGAGGCGGAGTACGAGCGCCTGCATACCTTTACGCAAATTGTCAGCGTGGTGGCGGAGCAGATCCACAGCCGGGTCACGGATAATGTCGACTACGATCTGCTGAGCCGCGAGCGTGATAACTTCCGCATTCTGGTCGCCATTACCAACGCGGTGCTCTCCCGGCTGGACATGGATGAGCTGGTGAGCGAAGTCGCCAAAGAGATCCATCACTACTTCAAAATAGACGCCATCAGCATCGTGCTGCGGGGTCATCGCAAGGGCAAACTGACCATTCATTCCACGCACTATCTGGATGAAACGAATCCGGCCCATGAGCAGAGCGAAGTTGACGAAGCCGGAACCTTGTCCGAACAGGTTTTCAAAAACAAAGAGATGCTGCTGCTCAATCTGAGCGAGCGCGACGAACTGGCCCCCTACGAGCGAATGCTGTTTAACTCCTGGGGCAACCAGATCCAGACCCTGTGCCTGCTGCCGCTGATGTCCGGCAACACCATGCTCGGCGTACTGAAACTGGCCCAGTGTGAAGAGCACATCTTTACCACCACCAACTTAAAGCTGCTGCGCCAGATTGCCGAGCGCATCGCCATCGCCCTCGATAATGCGCTGGCGTATCAGGAGATTCACCGCCTGAAAGAGCGGCTGGTGGATGAGAACCTGGCCCTGACGGAACAGCTGAACAATGTCGACAGCGAATTCGGCGAGATCATTGGCCGCAGCGACGCGATGTTCAGCGTGCTCAAGCAGGTGGAGATGGTGGCCCAGAGCGACAGCACGGTGCTAATCCTCGGCGAAACCGGCACCGGTAAGGAGCTGATCGCCCGCGCGATCCACAATCTGAGCAACCGCAACAGCCGCCGGATGGTGAAAATGAACTGCGCGGCGATGCCGGCAGGACTGCTCGAGAGCGATCTGTTTGGTCACGAACGCGGGGCGTTTACGGGCGCAAGTACCCAGCGCATCGGTCGTTTTGAACTGGCCGATAAAAGCTCGCTGTTCCTCGATGAAGTGGGCGATATGCCGCTGGAGTTGCAGCCAAAACTGCTGCGCGTGCTGCAGGAACAGGAGTTCGAACGCCTCGGCAGTAACAAACTGATCCAGACCGACGTGCGCCTGATCGCCGCCACTAACCGCGATCTGAAAAAGATGGTTGCCGATCGCGAGTTCCGTAACGATCTCTACTATCGCCTGAACGTGTTCCCGATTTGCCTGCCTCCCCTGCGCGAACGCCCGGACGACATTCCGCTGCTGGTCAAAGCCTTTACCGCCAAAATCGCCCGCCGGATGGGGCGCAATATCGACAGTATTCCGGCGGAAACCCTGCGCACGCTCTCCGCGATGGAGTGGCCGGGCAACGTCCGTGAGCTGGAAAACGTTATTGAGCGGGCAGTGCTGTTAACGCGCGGCAACGTGCTTCAGCTCTCTCTGCCGGAGCTGATGGTTGCAGAAAAACCGCTGCCTGCGGCAGAACTTCCGCAGGAGGGTGAGGACGAATACCAGCTGATTGTCCGCATTCTTAAAGAGACCAACGGCGTGGTCGCCGGGCCGAAAGGTGCCGCGCAGCGCCTGGGGCTGAAGCGCACCACGCTGCTTTCACGCATGAAACGGCTGGGTATTGAAAAGGATATGCTGGTCTAGACGCGATATGCCGTGCCCGGCACGGCATCACGTCTTCGGACGATATTTTTCCGGCAGCTCTGGCACCGGACGGCGATCGTCAATCAGATGACGAATCGTCAAAATCGGGTGACGCCACAGCATTCTCGGCCCTGCCCAGCGCATAATCTGCTTCATCTCTTCGCGTTTTGCGGGCTGGTAACAGTGCACCGGGCACTGCTTGCAAGCGGGCTTCTCTTCACCAAACACGCATTTATCCAGACGTTTTTCCGCATAGGCCTTCAGCGCCTGATAATGCCCTGCCTCATGTGTGGCCGCCGGGCATTGCTGTTCATACAGCGCAATCATTTTCCCGATAGTCTCTTTTTCGCGGGAGAGGCGTTTTCCTGACATGTCACGTTACCGGTTAATAAAGTGCATTTATAATACATTTTTATATCCCCTGTTTCAGCCCGATTTCATCATTTGCATTTCATTTTCTGAAGGCCGCTTCCAGTTTTAAACCGACTCCCGGCGCATTTTACTGGTATTTTATACAGGTAAATCTAAAGCCATCCTGACCGCTGTTAAGGGAGTTTTTATGTCTGACATGATCATTGCTCAACCCCATCGCCATCTTAAAGTGGGCTATTTCAGAAAGCGTCACGAAGATCGGAAGACCAAAATTCCGAAGCGCTACAGCGTACACCCCGCCCTCAGCCTGAAAGGCGACTGGCTGGAACAGGCAGGATTTAAAACAAATTCACAGGTGCGGGTGAGGGTCGAACACGGGAAATTGCTCATTGAGCTGATGGATGAAGCGGCGGCGTAAACTCGCGACTTTTTACTGCGCCACGCCATTTTTTCATGCGACAATAGAGGGAATTAACGAGCTGTGGGTCGCTCAAAACGCAACAATTTCAAAGAAATGGATATCATAACTCCATGAGCACAATCGACAATTTAACCGCGCATACCCCGATGATGCAGCAGTACCTTTGTTCAATAGTTAACTCATTGATATTATTTAACAATCATGTCGTTAACTAAATTTGGTATACATATGGGCTACATATTTAGAAAAAAGCAATAGTAGATAGCTTAGGGGAGTATATTCCAAGTCATCAAAAATAATGGAACGATACTTCTTGTTTACTCATATTTGAGTTATATTCTGAATAAGTATAGGTCAGCATCCTATTAAATAAAAAATAAATTTAATTCAGATGGAGAAAGAAATGATCAGTAGAGGCTCAGAATGGAATAAATGGGATCTTCATGTCCATACTCCTGCATCAGTTTTGAGAAGCGAATATGGAGACGACTGGGATAAATATATTATTGATTTATTCACTAAAGCTATCGAAGAAAATGTAAAAGTAATAGGGATTACTGATTATTTTTTCATAGATGGATATAAAAAGATAAAAAATGACTACTTAGCTAACCCTGAAAGAATGGAGCAATTATTAGGTACTGAAAAATATGAGTTAGTTAAAGAAATAAAGGTATTACCAAACATCGAGTTTAGAATTGATAAATTAGTTATCGGAAAAGAATCAGATTTAAAGTGGAATAGAAAAGTAAATTATCATCTCTTATTATGTGATTCTGTCCCTCCAGAAATCATAGAAAAAGAAATTATAAACTGTCTGAAATTTGATTTTTATTCAGAACCAGGTGCCAGGACAGACAGAAGAAACTTCACAAAAGAGAATATAATCGAATTTGGCGAAAAACTATGCCAACATCAAGATAATTTTGCTGGACAGAATCCCCTATTTGTAGGGATGATAAATTCATGCTTCAATCTTGATGAACTCAAAGACATATTAAACACGAACGGAAAATTTAAAGGAAAATATATATTAGCTTTACCAGCAGATGAAGATCTAAGTAAAGTCAGTTGGAAGAGTCAAGGCCATGGCGTTCGGAAGCATCTCATAATGCAATCACACATGCTCTTCACTTCAAATAGTGGCACAATTGATTTTTGCAAAGGTGAAAAACACGAGACGATAAGAGACTATCTGAAAGAGTTTGGAAACCTAAAACCTTGCGTTTGGGGTTCAGATGCACACTCCTCAGATAAAATGTTTAAACCTGACGATAATAGACATACTTGGATAAAAGCTAATCTCAGCTTCAATGGGCTAAAACAAATAATATATGAGCCTGAGTCGAGAGTTAAAATCCAAGAATCTCACCCGCAGACAAAAGCCGGATATCAAACGATATTAAGAGTAAGGTTCATATGTGAAGATAAAAAATTCCCCAAAGATTGGATATATTTAAATAAAGATTTGAATACAATAATAGGTGGAAAGTCTTCTGGAAAATCACTTCTACTTTACTTCATTGCAGCGGCTATAAATAAAAGTGCTGTTTTAGAAAATATAAACTTAGCTGACACCGACAACTATGATACAAAAGGTATTGACTTTGAGGTAGAGTGGGATGATGGAAGTATTAGTTTGCTCTCTAACTTAGAGGATACAAAACCTATAACTTACATACCTCAATTGTACATTAATAAACTTGCGGAAGTTGAAGGAAAAAATCAGCTCAAAAAACTTATCGAGTCGATTCTGAAGCAGAATAGAGATTTTTATGAGTTTAGTGAAGTAAAAGAATCTGAAATTAAGTTAAAAAACAAAGAGATAAAAGAAAAAATTGAACTTCATCAGTCATTCTCAGATAATTACACAACATTATGTGAAGAAAGAAATAAGATTGGTGATAAATCCTCGATTGAAAAGGAGATCAGTTCATTAGAAGAACAATGTAAAAAACTAAGAGAAAAATCAGGATTCAATCAGCAGGAAATAATAAAATACAATAAGCTAAATGCCATTATAAAAAACTCTGAAAATAGACTAAGAGTAGTTGATAACTATCATTTAAACTCCACAAAGCTAATAACTGGCTTACACGAAAGATTTCTAGATTACACTGATGCTTTAAAATCTGATTTAGCATCCTCATTAAGTGTTGCTGATACTGCTATTTTTTCCAAAAAATACTATGCCATTATTGAAAAAGGTATGGAAAGCATTCGCTTAGAAACTCAAAAGCATTTTGAGTTGAAAACAAATAAAATACCAGAACTTATCGATAAAATCACACAAATAAAAGAAAAATCAGAGTTAGAGATCACTCCTTTATTATTAAAAGTTAAGGAAAAAGAAAGCCTCGACTTATTTACCAAAAAAATAAGTATTGAAAGAGAAAAACTAAGTAAAATAAATGGACTGCAACAAGTAATAGATAAATTATTAGTAGATGCAAAAGATAACCTTTCTAATTTACAAACAAATTATGCAGAATTAATGTCTTTATATCAAGACTACATTATTGAGTTATCATCAGAGCAATATAGTATTTCTGATGATATGAAAATAATCCCTAAACTCAGTTTCAATAAAGATGGATTTGATAAATTCATAGATAATTATGACATGAGAGGAAATTTACAACTTTTAATGGGTGATGCATATGATCCTAAAGAAATTTTTGCTTTTGATGTAGAAAACCATATAGAAAAAATAAATACCATTTTTGCAAATACAAAGAAAGAAACTTGTCCAAAATTGAAAAAAGGAATTACTAAAAAGGATATCCTTAGTTCTTTCATCAGCTTTGTTGCCCGCCAGCGACTCAGTTTTACGCCTTTGGTTGTGACCATCACGGCAATATTACGTGCACCTGCGGAACCATTACTTTCGCGATAGCTTTCACGAACAAGACTGA
>Ga0209281_1000195_pt1 | contig 139144 bp, 125 predicted proteins | sample MedtruBG_FD_187514 | JGI IMG/M metagenome (GOLD analysis project Ga0209281, IMG submission 187514) | Root nodule microbial communities of legume samples collected from California, USA - Medicago truncatula BG (SPAdes) (version 2) | ecosystem: Host-associated > Plants > Roots > Nodule | place...
CTCGCGCAGCAGCTTCACGGTGCCCAGCGGGATGTTGCCGGTGGGCGAGTCGAGGTGGAACACGCCCGACAGGATCAGCTGCATCGGGCTGCCCTTGGCGCCCACGACGAGGTCGATGCCGGCCAGGTCGCGCTGCACCGCGTGCTCGACCTGTTCGCTGGCCAGGATCACGAAGGTCATCGACGCGAGGCCGAGCGACAGCAGCACGAGGTTCAGCACGGCCACCAGCGGGCGCGCCCACAGGTAGCGCCAGGCGAGCAGGGCGAGCCTCATGGTGCGGGGGCGGCCGCGAGCCGCAGGACGTGGGCACCGGGCAGCCAGTCGGTGACGCGCCGGTCGTGGGTGGCCACCACGAGGGTGGCGCCGGTTTCAGAGGCGGCCTGGCGCAGCAGCCCGAGGGCATCGGTGGCGGCCTCGTCGTCGAGGCTGGCGGTGGGCTCGTCGGCGAGGATCAACCGCGGCTCGCGCAGCAGCGCGCGGGCGAGCGCCACGCGGTGGGCCTGGCCCACGCTCAACTCGTGCGGTCGGCGGTGGGCCAGCGCGCCAATGCCCAGGTGGTCCATCACGGTGGCGATGCGGGGGCCGTCGACGTGTTCGCCGGCGCAGACGAACGGCAGTTCGAGGTTGTGGCGCACCGACAGGCTCGGGCTCAGGTGCAGCCGCTGCGGCACGAAGCCCAGCGTGGCGCCGCGCCAGGCATCACGGGCGCTGGCCCGCAGGCTGCCGACGTCGGTGCCCTCGACCCGCACGTGGCCGCTCGTGGGGCTCAGCAGGCCGGCGATCAGTGCGAGCAGGGTCGACTTGCCGGAGCCCGAAGCGCCCAGCACGAGCAGGTGGTCGCCATGGGCCAGGCGCAGGTCCGGGAACCGGACCTCGACCTGCGGCGTGTAGCGGTGCCGGAGATTCTGGAATTCGAGCACGAGGCCCTCACCCCTTGCGGACGTGGCGCGCGAAGGTCTTGCGGAACTTCTCGACCTTCGGGGCGACGACAAACGCGCAATAGCCCTGGCCCGGATGCTGGGCGAAGTAGTGCTGGTGGTAGTCCTCGGCGCGCGAGTAGTTCGCGAGCGGCGTGAGCTCGGTGACGATGGGCGAGCGGTGCACGCCGCTCGACGCCAGTTCGCCCAGCACTTCGCGTGCGGTGCGCTCCTGCATGGCCGACTCGTAGTAGATGCCCGAGCGGTACTGCGGCCCGATGTCGTTGCCCTGCCGGTTCAGCGTGGTGGGGTCGTGCACGACGAAGAAGATCTCGAGCACTTCGGTGAGACTGATGCGGGCCGGGTCGAACGTGACCCGCACGACCTCGACGTGGCCGGTGTCGCCGTTGCAGACCTGCTCGTACGTGGGGTTCTTGACGTGGCCGTTGCTGTAGCCCGATTCGACCGAGACCACGCCTTCGACCTGTTCGTAGACCGCCTCGACACACCAGAAGCAGCCCCCGCCGAGGGTGATGGTCTCGAGGTGTGGAGTCATGGTGCGGCCGCCTGAAGGGAATCGGTGGAAAACCCGCATTCTGCGTCAAGCGCGGCGGAAGGGTCGTGACACGGTCTTCAGGGGCAGTTCGTCACCCCGGCGAAAGCCGGGGTCCACCGCGGCGCGTGCATGCCCTTGGCGGCGGTGGATCCCGGCGTGCGCCGGGACGACATGCGGAGATCAGGCCGCGCGGCGGGTGCGGCGGGCCACGCCGCCGACCAGCAGGGCGCCGAGCGCCAGCATCGCGTACGTTTCCGGTTCGGGCACCGGTGCGGCCACGGTGGCGGGCAGCGAGCGCACGGTGTTGGTCAGCGAGGCCGAGGCCACGGTGAAGTCGGCCGTGCTGCTGTGCGAGTTGATGGAGCCGCCGAACGACTCGGTGCGCTCCCAGGCCCAGGCCGTGGTGGAACCGCCGTTCGCGCCCAGCGGCGAGTTGAAGTAGATCGAGAAGAAGTTGCCGGGGCCGCTGTCGTTGCGGTTGAACGTGATGCCGTAGCCGTCGGTGCTGAACGTGGAGGTGGACACCGTGTACTGGTAGGGCATCACCTCCGGGAATCCGGGGGCGCCGGGCAGCCGGTACGACTGGATGTCCCAGTCGGAGAACGTGGTGCCGTCGAAGAAGAACGAACCTTCGGCGTTGGCGCCGTCGGTGAAGCTGACACCGGAGAAGAACCACTGGGTGGCCGCAGCGGAGGCAGCGGTGGACGCGGCCACGAGGGTGACGGCGGCCGCGAGGGTGCGCAGGGCGTGGTGAGGACGGAATGACATGTCGGGGCTTCCCAAGAGTTGCGCCGGGTGGGCGCATGGACAGAACGACGATGTGCTTTCCATCGGGAGAGCGCTGCTCGCATGCATCCCCGTGGTTGTTCTGGCTGCGGCAGGTGGGAGGGCCGTGGTCGGCGACATCGCCAAAGCAGTGTCCGTGTGTTGCCGGAAGGTGAAAGCCCCCCGTTCATGGGGTCGTCCCTAGAACGACAGGGAATCCCCGCTGGACCGCCCATGGCGACGCGTAGTGGATGGATTTCGCGCGGGTTTTCCCAGAAGGGGGATGCCCGCGCGCCCCGTGTTCATCGGGGGTGTGGTGCATTCGCCAACCCCGATAACCCATCGAAACAATCGATTGCTTGACGCGAGGTCGGGTTCAGCGCAGGCGCGCGGCGGGACGCACGAGCCACTCGACGGTGGCGACCATCGACATGCCGATGGCCGCGCCGATGGCATCCGCGAGCAGGTCTGCCCAGTCGGCCTGGCGGCCCGGCACGAACTGCTGCACGATCTCGATGGCGCCACCCGTCGCGAGCAGCGCGAGCCCGAGCTGGACCCAGCGCCATCCGCCGCCGGGGAACCCGAGGCGCCATGCGAAGGCGAGCGCGCAGAAGGCGAGGGCGTGGTTCAGCTTGTCCCAGCCGGTCGAGAACTCGGTGGGCACCTGGGGCATCAGCGCGAGCACCATCACCACGACGAACAGCAGCAGGGAGATCACGCGCCAGTGGCGGATGGCACGGGCGCCGGCCAGCAGCGGGGCGGCCTGGGCGAGGCGGGACGGCGTCTTGGGATCGGGCATGGTGGCACTCGGAGGGCGAACGGGCGGTGAAGACCGCATGCAGCCATGCTAGCGGCCTTGTGTGAAGGCCGGGCGAGCCGGAGGCGCGGTGCGCGTGATCGGAGTGTGAAAACCCGCCCGGGTTCCGAAGAACCACCGGGAAAAACAAAAGGGCTTGCGATTGCTCGCAAGCCCTTTCGAGGATTGGTGCCGATGAAGAGAGTCGAACTCCCGACCTTCGCATTACGAATGCGCTGCTCTACCAACTGAGCTACATCGGCTTTGCACAACGGCCCGAGGACCGGTGCAGCCCGCGATTATAGATCAGGTTTTTGCATCCAGGTGGTACTGAGTGATGCGATCGACCTCATTTTTTGAGCCAAGCACCACGGACACCCGTTCATGCAGCTTCGTGGGCTGCAGGTCGAGGATGCGCTGGCGGCCGTTCGTCGAGGCGCCACCGGCCTGCTCGATGAGGAAGCTCATGGGGTTGGCCTCGTACATCAGGCGCAGCTTGCCGGCCTTCTCGGGCTCGCGCTGGTCCCACGGGTACATGAAGACGCCCCCGCGGGTGAGGATGCGGTGCACGTCGGCGACCATGCTCGCGATCCAGCGCATGTTGAAGTCCTTGCCGCGCGGGCCGGTCTTGCCGGCGAGGCATTCGTCGATGTAGTGCTTCACCGGGGGAGCCCAGTGCCGCATGTTGCTCATGTTGATCGCGAACTCCTTCGTGTCCGCGGGGATCTGCACGTCGTCGGCGGTCAGCACCCACGAGCCCTGCTCGCGGTCGAGCGTGAACATCGCGACGCCATCGCCCACGGTCAGCACGAGCGTGGTCTGCGGGCCGTACACGCAGTAGCCGGCCGCGGCCTGCTGGCTGCCCGGCTGCAGGAAGTCGTCCTCGCTCACGCCGGCGCTGCCGTCGGGCTTCTTCAGCACCGAGAAGATGGTGCCGATGCTGACGTTCACGTCGATGTTGCTCGAACCGTCGAGGGGATCGAACAGCAGCAGGTACTCGCCCTGCGGGTAGCGGTTGGGCACCACGTAGATGCCTTCCATTTCCTCGCTGGCCATGGCAGCGAGCGCGCCGCCCCATTCGTTGGCCTCGATCAGCACCTCGTTGGCGATGATGTCGAGCTTCTTCTGCACCTCGCCCTGCACGTTCTCGCTGCCGGCGGTGCCGAGCACGTCGCCGAGCGCGCCCTTGTTGACGCTGATGCTGATGCGCTTGCAGGCGCGGGCCACCACTTCGATCAGCAGGCGGAGCTGCGACGGGATGTGCCCGTGCAGCCGCTGCTGTTCGACCAGGTACTGGGTGAGGCTGATGCGTTTGGTCATTGGAACTCCAGAGGCTTCGAAATGGGTCAGGCCTGCTGCAGTGCGCGGCCAATGATCTCGCGCACGTCGTTGGACAGGTCGGCCTTCGCGGCCACGCGCTGCAGTGCGGCGTGGGCGCTGGTTCGGTACGGTTCGGCGAGCGCGGCCCAGCGGTCCATCACGCGGGCCATGCGGGCGGCCAGCTGCGGGTTGATGCCGTCGAGCTCGACGATGCGGTCGGCCCAGAACGCGTGGCCGGCACCGTCGGCGCGGTGGAACGCGGCGGGGTTGTTCATGCACAGCGCGCTGATCAGGCTGCGCGCTCGGTTCGGGTTCTTCAGCGAGAAGTCGGGATGCTTGAGCAACTGCTTCGCGCGCTCGAACACGAGGCCGTTCTTCTCGGGCGTGGTGGCCTGCAGTGCGAACCACTTGTCGATCACGAGCGCGTCGCCCTTGAAGATCGCGTGGAAACGCTCGAGCGCCGGCGCGGCCAGCTCGGCGTGCGAGCCGGTGAGGGCGCTCAGCGCGCCGAGGCGGTCGGTCATGTTGCCGGCGTCCTTGAAACGCTGGAACGCGCGGCCCGGCCACACGGTGTCGCCATCGGCGGCAGCGGCCAGGCACAGCATCGACAGGCTCAGGTTCGCGAGCGACCGCTTGCCGGCCGACACGGCGTCGGGCGAGTAGCCGCCCGCCACCTGGTGCTGCTCGAAGGCCCAGGCCCAGTCGTCGCGCAGCGCCTGCGCGAGCTGCAGCTTCATCGACTGGCGCACGGTGTGGATCTTCTGCGGGTCGACCACCTGCAGCTGTTCGGCGAGGTAGGTCTCGCTCGGCAGCGTGAGGGTGAGGTCCTTGAACGCGGCGTCGAGGTCGGGGTGGCGCAGCACCGCGCGCAGCGCGTCGGTGAAGCCCGCGTCGAGCACCAGCGGCTCGTCGCTGCCGATCGCGGCGAGCAGGCGGTTCAGCGCGAGGCGCTGGCCGGCTTCCCACCGGTTGAATGGATCGGGATCGTGCTGCAGCAGGATCAGCAGGTCGGCGTCGGTGAGGTGGTCGTTCAGGACGACCGGGGCCGAGAAGCCGCGCAGCAGCGACGGCACGGGCTCGACGTCGACGTTGACGAAGGTGTAGAAGTTGCGCGGCTGGTTCAGCACGAGCACGCGTTCGGTGCCCGAGGCCTCGGCCTCGCCTTCGAGCTGCAGCGGGATCGCGCGGCCGTCGCGGCCCACGAGGCCCATGGCCACGGGGATCACGTACGGCTCCTTCTCGGACTGGCCCGGCGAGGGCAGGCCGTGCTGCTCGAGGCTCAGCGTGTAGGTGCGCGTGGGGGCGTCGAAGCGGCCGCGCGACGCGAGGCGCGGCGTGCCGGCCTGGCTGTACCAGCGCTTGAACTGCGGCAGCTGGCGCGCGAGTTCGCTGTCGGGGTTGGCGTCGGCGATGGACTGCGCGAAGTCGTCGCAGGTCACGGCCTGGCCGTCGAAACGCTCGAAGTACAGCGTCATGCCGCGTTCGAAGCCGGCGCGGCCCACGAGCGTCTGCATCATGCGCACGACCTCGGCGCCCTTCTCGTAGACGGTGGCCGTGTAGAAGTTGTTGATCTCGACGTAGCTGTCGGGGCGCACCGGGTGCGCCATGCTCCCGGCGTCTTCCGGGAACTGGATCTGGCGCAGCTGGCGCACGTCCTCGATGCGCTTGACCGCGCGCGCCGTGGCGCTGCCGGTCATGTCCATGCTGAACTCCTGGTCGCGGAAGACCGTGAGGCCTTCCTTCAGGCTCAGCTGGAACCAGTCGCGGCACGTGATGCGGTTGCCGGTCCAGTTGTGGAAGTATTCGTGGCCCACCACGCTCTCGATGCCGGCGTAGTCGACGTCGGTGGCGGTGGCCGGGGTGGCGAGAACGAACTTCGTGTTGAAGATGTTCAGGCCCTTGTTCTCCATGGCGCCCATGTTGAAGTCGCCCACGGCGACGATCATGAAGCGTTCCAGGTCCAGCGGCAGCTTGAAGCGGGCCTCGTCCCACACCACGCTGGCGATGAGCGAGTTCATCGCGTGTTCGGTCTTCTCGAGGTCACCGCGGCGCACGTACACCTGCAGCAGGTGGTCCTTGCCCGAGCGGGTGCGGATGTGCTGCTCGCGGGCCACGAGGTCGGCGGCCACCAGCGCGAAGAGGTAGCTGGGTTTCGGGAACGGGTCGTGCCACTTCGCGAAGTGCTTGCCGTTGGGCAGTTCGCCCTGTTCGACGAGGTTGCCGTTCGACAGCAGCACCGGGTACGCGGCCTTCGAGGCGCGCAGCGTCACGGTGTAGACCGCCATCACGTCGGGGCGGTCGAGGAAGTAGGTGATGCGGCGGAAGCCTTCGGCCTCGCACTGCGTGAAGAGCCCGCCGCCCGACTGGTACAGGCCCGAGAGCTTCGTGTTCTTGTCGGGCGCGCAGATGTTGCGGATCTCGAGCGAGAACGGCGTGTCGGGCAGGGAGTCGATGACGAGCTGGCCGTCCTCGTGGCGGAACGACACCGAGTCGCCGTTGACGAGCACGCGCGTGACCGTGATGTCCTCGCCGTGCAGGCGCAGCGGCTGGGCCGGCTGGTCGGCGTTGCGCTCGACCTGCATGCGGTTGATGACGAGGGTCTTGGCCGGATCGAGCTCGAACGTCAGGTCGACGCTGCGGATCCAGTAGGCCGGCGCGGTGTAGTCCTCGCGGCGGATCAGTTGGGCGGTGCCTTCACGCATGGGGATGTCCTGTCTCTTGTTCTACGTTGAAGCGGTCATCCCGGCGAACGCCGGGACCCACTGCGCCCGCTGGCGCGCCATTCCCCCGGTGGGTCCCGGCTTTCGCCGGGATGACCGGTGGGGGCGTGGCGCCGCGTGCATCAGGCCACGCCCATCTTGAGGCTGGCTTCGATCAGCGTGTCGAGGTCGCCATCGAGCACCTTCTGGGTGTTCGAGATCTCGACGTTCGTGCGCAGGTCCTTGATTCGGCTCTGGTCGAGCACGTACGAGCGGATCTGGTGGCCCCAGCCCACGTCGGTCTTCGTGTCTTCCAGCTTCTGCTGCTCGGCCATGCGGATGCGCATCTCGTGCTCGTACATGCGCGAGCGCAGCATCTGCCAGGCCTCGTCGCGGTTGCGGTGCTGCGAGCGGTCGTTCTGGCACTGCACGACGATGCCGGTCGGGATGTGCGTCAGGCGCACCGCGGAGTCGGTCTTGTTGATGTGCTGGCCGCCGGCGCCGCTCGCGCGGTACGTGTCGGTGCGCACATCGGCCGGGTTGATGTTGATCTCGAAGGATTCATCGACCTCGGGGTACACGAACAGGCTCGCGAAACTCGTGTGGCGTCCACCCGAGCTGTCGAACGGGCTCTTGCGCACGAGGCGGTGCACGCCGGTCTCGGTGCGCAGCAGGCCGAACGCGTAGTCGCCCTCGACCTTGATCGTGGCGCTCTTGATGCCGGCGACGTCGCCTTCGCTGACTTCCATCACCTCGGTCTTGAAGCCCTTGCGCTCGCAGTACTTCAGGTACTGGCGCAGCAGCATGCTCGCCCAGTCGCAGGCCTCGGTGCCGCCGGCGCCGGCCTGGATGTCGATGAAGCAGTTGCTGGGGTCGGCCGGGTTGTTGAACATCCGGCGGAATTCCAGGCCCTCGACGATCTCGCGCAGCTTCGCGGCGTCGGCCTCGATGGCGGTCAGGCCGTCGATGTCACCTTCCTCCTTCGACATCTCGTACAACTCGGAGTTGTCGGCGAGGTTCGAGGTGAGGTGGTCGATGGTCTCGACGACGGTGTCGAGCGACCGTTTTTCCTTGCCCAGTTCCTGGGCGCGCTTGGGCTCGTCCCAGACCTTGGGGTTCTCGAGCGCGGCGTTGACTTCGTTCAGCCGAAGGGCTTTGCGATCGTAGTCAAAGATACCCCCGTAGATCGACCGTGCGACGGGTCAGATCGGAGAGGGTGTTGCCGATGGCATTGATGTGTTCGACGTCCATGGTGTGCTTTCTTGTGTGGTGCCTTGATAGAACTCCCAATTTTCACACAGGAGCGAACCCCCACACCGCGGTCAGGCCCCGAGGAACGCTTTCAGGCGTTCGGCCAGCGCCCGGGGCTGGTCGTGGTGGAGCATGTGGCCGGCCGGCGAGAGCACGTGTTTCTCGACGTGGCGCACCACCGAGAGGCGCTCGTGGAACTCTGCCTTGGTGTAGCGCCCGGCCCACCAGCGGTCGGTGTCGGTCTGGTCGCCTTCCACCCACAGCAGCGGCGCCTCGATGGCCGCCCAGCAGGCGAGGGCCTCTTCCTTGCGGTAGATGTTCGCGTTGCTGCGCTTGTGGTTCGGGTCGCCGAGGATGCGCCAGTCGCCGGCGGCGTCCGGGGCGGACCAGTGCGCGGCCAGCCAGTCGGCCCGGTCGGTGGGCAGCAGCGGGTTGTTCTTCTGCAGGCGGCGGGCGACGCCGTCGACGCTCTTGTATGAACTGAGGGACGACGGCTCCTTGAGTTCGTCGAGCCACTTGGCATAGCGGCCCGGGGCGTCTTCCGGGCGCGACGCGGGCTGGCCGAACCCCTCCAGGTTCACGAGGCGGCGGATGCGCTTCGGGCGGATGCCGCCGTAGAGCATCACGACGTTGCCACCCATGCTGTGGCCCACGAGGTCGATCTGCTGGTCGGCCGGGGCGTGGGCCAGCAGGGTGTCGAGCAGCGCGTCGAGGTCGCCCAGGTAGTCGGGGAACCAGTAGCCGTCGGCCTGCGGGGTTTCGGTGAGGCCGAAGCCGCGCCAGTCGGGGGCGATGATCCAGCGGTCGGGCCCCTCGATCGCGGCGAGTTCGTCGACGAGGAACTGGAAGGAGGCGCCCACGTCCATCCAGCCGTGCAGCAGCACGAGGGGCGGGCGATCGGGGGTCACCAGGCTTTCGTCTCCCCACTGGCGCACGTGGTAGCGCAATCCGCGGAGGGTCAGGAAGTCACTGTGGCTTTCGCGTCGTACTGCATACGGGGTCATGCGTGAGATGATATTGCGGTGCACCACGCGGCGTTGTCCGTCGGGTGACAACCTCCGACCTTCCGAGCCCCACCCATGTCGAACCCCTCACGCTTTTCGATCCGTTCCGCCGAACTCCGCGACGTGGCCCCCATCGTCGGGTTGATCCGCGAGCTGGCGGAATTCGAAAAGCTGACCCACCTGCTGCAGGTGACCCCCGAGAAGCTGCGCCCGCAGCTCTTCGGCGAAAAGCCCGCGGCCGAAGCCATGGTGGCGGAGGCGGACGGCGAGGTGGTGGCGTTCGCGCTGTTCTTCACCAACTTCTCCACCTTCCTGGCCCAGCCGGGGCTGTACCTGGAAGACCTGTACGTGAAGCCGGGTTCGCGCGGGCAGGGCATCGGCGAGGCCTTCCTCGGCCGCCTGGCCAAGCTGGCGGTGGACCGCCACTACGGCCGCTTCGAATGGGCGGTGCTCGACTGGAACTCCGACGCCATCGGCTTCTACGAGAAGATGGGCGCCACCGTGATGCCCGACTGGCGCGTGTGCCGCGTCACCGGCGACGCGCTGCTGGCGCTGGCCGGTCAGCCTGCCGCTGCGGGCGGCTGATTGAGCAGCAGCCAGTAGAAGCCCAGGTCCTGCACGGCCTTCACGAAACTCTCGAAGTTCACCGGCTTGACGATGTAGCTGTTGACCCCGAGCGCATAGCTGCGCACGAGGTCCACCTGCTCCTGCGACGAGGTCAGCATCACCACGGGGATGGCCTGCGTGCGCGGGTCGCCTTTCATGCGGGCCAGCACCTCCAGCCCGTCGATCTTCGGCAGCTTGAGGTCGAGCAGCACCACCTTCGGCGCCATCTCGATGCGGCGCTCGGCGTAGCGGCCCTCGCAGAAGATGAATTCGAGCGCCTCCTCGCCGTCGCGCGCCACATGCACGTGGTTCGCGAGGCGGGCCGTGTTGAGGCCCCGCAGGGTCATCTCGAGGTCGCAGGGGTTGTCCTCGACGACGAGGATCTCGACGTTGTTCATCCGACGGTCTCCGCCTCGCCCAGCCTGAAGTAGAACGCCGCGCCCTGGTCCGGCGCCGCTTCCACGCGCACCGCGCCGCCATGGCGCTCGACGATGCGCTGCACGATGGCCAGGCCCACGCCGGTGCCCTCGAACTCGTCGACCCGGTGCAGCCGCTCGAACACGTGGAACAGCTTGTGGGCGTACTTCATGTCGAAGCCCGCGCCGTTGTCGCGCACGTAGAACTCCGGTCCGTCGAAGCCCACCTCGACACACGCCTCGGTGCGGTTGCGCGTGTACTTCAGCGCGTTCGACAGCAGGTTGATCCAGACCTGGCGCAGCATCGCCGGGTCGCAGTCGCTCGGGGGCAACTCGCCGATGCGCACGTCGACGACGCGGCCCTGGCGCATGGGCGCGAGGGTGTCGAGCGCCTCGCGCACGAGCATCGACGTGTCGACCGGACGGCGCGTGAGCGACTGGCGGCCGAGGCGCGAGAACGCGAGCAGGTCGTCGATCAGCTGGCCCATCTTCTGGGCGCTGTCGCGGATGATGTTCAGGTAGCGCTGGCCGGTCTCGGGGAGCTGCGGGCCGAAGTCCTTCAGCACCACCTGCGAGAAGCCGTCGATGGCGCGCAGCGGCGCGCGGAGGTCGTGCGACACCGAGTAGCTGAACGCCTCCAGCTCCTGCACCGCGGTCTGCAGCTCGGCCGTGCGGGCGGCCACGCGGGCCTCCAGTTCGGCGTTCAGCGAGCGGATCCGGGACTCGGCCTCGCGGCGTTCGGTGACGTCGGTGAGGGTGCCGTGCCACACGGTGGCGCCGCCGGGTTCCTGGACGGGCATCGAATGGGCCTCGATCCAGCGCTCGCCCCGCTCCGGGTGGCGGATGCGGTACTCGCGGCGCCAGGGCGTGCCCTCGCGGCGTGAGCGTTCGACGCTCTCGGACAGCATGGGCAGGTCGTCGGGGTGGATGCGTGCGGCGAAGGCCAGGAGGGCGTTGCCTTCGACCTCGGCGAGGTCCACGCCGTACATCTCGGCGAACCGCTCGAGCCCGAAGTCCACCGTGTAGACCCCGTCCGCCGACCGCCGCAGCGTGTGCACGGCGCTCGGCGAGGTCTTGGCCACCATCGCGAAGCGGTCGCGTTCGCGCTGCAGTTCGGCGTTGGCCCGCTTGAGGTCGTCGATGTCGGTGCTGGTGCCGTACCAGTGGCGGATCTCGCCCGAGATCGCGCGCAGCGGGCAGCCGCGGGCCATGAACCAGCGGTCGACCCCATCGTGCCGGCGCAGGCGCATCTCGACGGCGTAGGGCACGCCGTCGCGCACCGCGCTGCGCCAGGCCACCGCGACGGCGGGGCGGTCGTCGGGATGCACCTGCATCAGCCAGCCGTCGCCGTACTGCTGCTCGGCGGGCACGCCGGTGTACTGCACCCACTGCGGGCTGAGGTAGTCGGCATGGCCGTCGGGGCGCGTGGCCCACACCAGCTGCGTGAGCGACTCGGTCATCTCGCGGAAGTACCGCTGCTGCTCGCGCAGCGCGTCCTCGTCGCGGCGGCGGTCGGTGATGTCCTCGGCGATGCCGGTGAGCTGCAGGGCCCCGGAGGCGGAGACCACCGCATGGCCCGAATCGTGGATCCAGCGTTCGGTGCCGTCGGGGCGCACGACGCGGAACTCGATGTCGTAGGTGCGCTCCCGGGGCGCCTGCACCCAATGGTCGTAGGCGGCGCGCACGTGCTCGCGGTCGTCGGGGTGGATGCCGGTGACCCATTCCCGCGGGTCGGCGTACAGCGCCCCCGGGGGGCGGCCCCAGATGCGCTCGAACGACGGGCTGACGTAGACGACCCGCTCGGTCGGCGAGGGATCGATCACCCACAGCACGTGGCGGGGCGCCTCGGCCACCTGCAGCAGCGGGAGCACGTTTCCGGTCGGGCCAGCCGGCGCGAACGCGCGGGACTCTGGGTCACCCCTGCTGCCGAATGCCATCACATCTCCCCGGTACTGCCGCCGATGTGCCGCCCGCGGACGGGTCGGGCCCATGATGGATGATCCCTCGCCAGCAACTTGTCCGGGTAGACCCTAAACTCGGGGGATGAGCACCCCCTTGCCCCTGATTCCCCTCGGCCGCAGCGACCTGCGGGTGACCCCCATCTGCCTCGGCACCATGACCTTCGGCCAGCAGGTCGGTGAAGCCGCCGCCCACGACCTGCTCGACCAGTCCCTCGGCCGCGGCATCAACTTCATCGACACGGCCGAGATGTACTCGGTTCCGGCGCGGGCCGAAACCTACGGCGCCACCGAACGCATCATCGGCAACTGGTTCGCACAGCGGCCCGGCGCGCGCGAGAAGGTCGTGCTCGCCACGAAGGTGGCCGGCCCGTCGCGTGGCATGCCGTGGGTGCGCGGCGGCAGCCGCAACCTGCTGCCCGACGAGATCCGCCAGGCCTGCGACGACAGCCTCGCCCGCCTGAAGACCGACCACATCGACCTGTACCAGATCCACTGGCCGAACCGCAACGTGCCCACGTTCGGCAACCTGTACTTCGATCCGTCGCAGGACCGCGACTTCACCACCATCCACGAGCAGCTCGAAGCGCTCGCCGGCCTCGTGAAGGCGGGCAAGGTGCGCTACATCGGCCTGTCGAACGAAAGCCCGTGGGGCGTGCACGAGTTCGTGCGCCTCGCCGAGCAGCACAACCTGCCGCGCGTGGCCACCGTGCAGAACCCCTACGCGCTCAACAGCCGCGCGCTCGACAACGGACTCGACGAATCGCTGTACCGCCTGAACGTCTCGATGCTCGCGTACTCCCCGCTCGCCTTCGGCGCGCTGACCGGCAAGTACGACGAGGTGGGCCTGAACGCCGACGACAAGCCGGGCCGCCTCGCGATCTTCGACTCGATGAAGGCCCAGCGCTGGGGGCGTCCCGAGGCGCTCGCCGCCGCGCGCCTCTACAACGCGCTCGCACGCCGGCACGGCCTCACGCCCACGCAGATGGCGCTGGCCTTCTGCTACACGTCGTGGCGCGTGGCCAGCACGATCATCGGGGTGACGAAGCCGGAGCAGCTGGACCAGAACATCGACGCGTGGGGCACGACGCTGTCGACCGAACTTCTTGCCGAAATCGACGCGATTCGCTGGACCCACCGCGACCCCGCTCAATGACCGCCCCGCACCGTCATCCCGGCGAACGCCGGGATCCACTGTCGGCAACGCGCGTCTGGTCCGCAGTGGGCCCCGGCGTTCGCCGGGATGACCGGAGGCATTGAGATGGGCCGCAAGGACCACGCCTCCGAGACCCCCGCCACCGCCTGGCTCAAGGCGCACAAGGTGCCCTACACCGAGCACCTGTACGAGTACGTCGAGCACGGCGGCACCGGCGAGTCCGCGAAGCAGCTGGGCTGGGACGAACACGCCGTCGTCAAGACGCTCGTGATGGAGGACGAGGCCGCCAAGCCGCTGATCGTGCTGATGCACGGCGACCGGCAGGTGAGCCTGAAGAACCTCGCGCGGCAGATCGGCGCGAAGAAGGTGGCGCCGTGCAAGCCCGAGGTGGCGAACCGCCACAGCGGCTTCCTCGTGGGGGGCACCTCGCCGTTCGGCACGCGCAAGGACATGCCCGTCTACGTCGAGTCCACGGTGCTCGAGCTGCCGAAGATCCTGATCAACGGCGGGCGCCGCGGTTACCTCGTGGGCATCGACCCCCGGGTACTCACCGAGGGGCTCGGGGCGCGGCCGGTGCAGTGCGCCGGTGCAGAATGACGGCCTTCGCCCCATTCGGCCTTTTTCGTTCCCCATGCAGAACCTGTACGTCCTCGCCGCCACCGTCGTGGCCTACCTGATCGGCTCGCTGTCCTTCGCGGTCATCGTCAGCCGGGCCATGGGCCTGAACGACCCGCGCAGCTACGGCTCGGGCAACCCGGGCGCCACCAACGTGCTGCGTTCGGGGAACAAGCTCGCGGCCATCCTCACGCTGGTGTTCGACGCCCTCAAGGGCTGGCTGCCGGTGTGGCTCGTGGCCCGCTTCGGCGAACCGTACGGGCTGGGCGAGGGCGCGGTGGCGCTGGTGGGCCTCGGCGCCTTCCTCGGCCACCTGTGGCCGGTGTTCTTCCGCTTCCAGGGTGGCAAGGGCGTGGCCACGGCCGCCGGCGTGCTGCTCGCGTTCAACCCGTGGCTGGGGCTCGCCACGCTGCTGACCTGGATCATCATCGCGGTCTTCTTCCGCTACTCGTCGCTCGCGGCCATCGTGGCCGCGGTGTTCGCCCCGTTCTACCAGATGCTGATCTGGGGCTTCGACGCCATCGCGCTCGCCGCGGCCGTGATGGGCGCGCTGCTGATCTGGCGCCATGCCCCGAACATCCGCAAGCTGCTGGCCGGCACCGAAAGCAAGCTCGGCCAGAAGTCCGCGGGTGCCAAGCCCGCCGCCAAAGGAAAACACTGATGACCAACCCCGTGCGCCGTTTCCACGTGGGTGACCGCCTCTCCGAGATGGCGATCCACCACGGCACCGTGTACCTCGCCGGTCAGGTGCCGGAGGACGAAACCTCCGACATCCGCACCCAGACCCGCCAGGTGCTGGCCGCCATCGACAAGCTGCTGGCCGAGGCGCACACCGACAACGCCCACATCCTGATGGCCCAGATCTTCCTCGCCGACCCGGCGGACTTCGAGGGCATGAACGAGGTGTGGGACGACTGGGTGGCCCCGGGCGACGCGCCGCCGCGCGCGACGGTGCAGGCGAAGCTGATGCGCGCGGGCTGGCGCCTCGAGATCGTCGTGACGGCCGCGCTGCGCGTCTAGAAAAACACTCAGCCCAGGCCCAGCAGGGCCGGGTCACCGCGTCCTTCGCGCACGAGCACCGGTTCGCCGGCGGTCAGGTCCACCACCGTGGTGGGCTCCATCGCGCAGGCGCCGGCATCGAGCACCACGTGGATCTGGTTCTGCAGCCGCTCGCGGATCTCCTCCGGGTCGTTGAGCGGGTGGTCGTCGCCGGGCAGGATCAGCGTGGTGCCCAGCAGCGGCTCGCCGAACACGCCCATCAGCTCCTGCAGCATGTGGTGGTCCGGCACACGCAAGCCGATGGTGCGGCGCGACGGGTGCGACACGCGCCGCGGCACTTCCTTCGTGGCCTCGAGGATGAACGTGAACGGGCCCGGCGTGGCGCTCTTGAGCAGCCGGTACTGCTTGTTGTCCACCTTCGCGTAGCTCGACAGCTCGGACAGGTCGCGGCACAGCAGCGTCAGGTGGTGCTTGTCGTCGACCCCGCGCAGGCGCCGCAGCGCCTCCGCAGCCGCCTTGTCGTCGAGGTGGCACACGAGCGCGTAGCTGGAGTCGGTGGGCACCGCGGCGATGCCACCACCGTGGAGCACGTCGGCCGCCTGCTTGAGCAGGCGGTGCTGGGGGTTGTCGGGGTGGACTTCGACGTATCGGGGCATGGTGCCGATCCTAATGCCACGCCGGGCCCGGTGCCACGGCGCGCCGGTTGTCCCCAGCCCGAACTCCGGCGGCGGCGGGGTGGCGATGGGCGGGTGGCCCGTCGGGTTCAGGTGCGGGCCGGCAGCCATTGCTGGAGCATCCTGGAAAGGTCGCCGAGCCGGAAGGGTTTCAGCAGCAGCGCGTCCATGCCCGCATCGAGGCATTCGTTCCGCTCCTCGGGCAGGCCGCTGGCCGTGATGCCGATGATCGGCGTGCGCGGGCGGCCTTCGCGGCGTTCGGCGGCACGGATTTCGGTGGCCGCGTCCCGGCCGTTCATGCGCGGCATGTGGTTGTCGAGGAAGAGGATGTCGAACTGCCCGGACCGCCATGCGGCCACGGCTTCGGCGCCATCGCCCACCACCGTCACGTGCAGGCCTTCTCGTTCGAGCACTGCGGTCGCGAGCACGCGGCTCGCCGCGTCGTCCTCGGCCACCAGCGCGGAGGCGCCGGGGCCATCGTTCCTGGGGTTCATGGACCTCTCCGAGTACGGTGTGAGTCCATGATTGCGCCACGCGGCGGCGCGCACGCGGGGGTTTTCACGCAGCCGAGCCGGATTGCGCGCTTGTCCTACAGGGGCGCCGCGTGTCCGCCGCCAGGGTGGCGGCGGGTTGGCGATCGATCAGTCGGCGATCGTGTCGGCCGCGACGGCCGAGGAGGGCGCCGCGCCCTTGCGCACGTTGAGCCAGGCACTGGCCGCACCGCACACCGCAACCACCCCCATGCCGACCCAGCCCCACTGGTCGGGCGCATGGCCCAGCACCGCGTAGCTGATGGCCGCGGCGAAGGCGATCTGCGTGTAGACGAACGGCATCAGCGTCGACGTGGGCGCGAGGCCCAGCGCGAGGATCAGCAGCAGGTGGCCCGTGGTGCCGAGCAGGCCGATGCCGAGCATCAGCGCGAGGTGGCCGGCCGTGGCGGCCTGCAGGGAGCCGACGATGTCGATGGGGCTCGACAGCAGCAGCGGCGTGAGCACTGCGGTGCCGGTCAGGCCCGTGTAGAAGTGGGTGGTGAACGGGCTCTCGAGCGCGGCGAGCTTGCTCGTGAGCACCTGGAAGCTCGCGTAGCTCACGGCCCCGGCGAGCGGCAGGAACACCGCCCAGCCGAACATGCCGCTGCCGGGGCGGATCACGATCAGCGCGCCGGCGAACCCACCGCACACCAGCGCCCAGCGCAGCGCCGAGACCCGCTCGTGCAGCACCCAGCCCGCGAGCAGCGTGACGATCACCGGCGTGAGCATGTTGATGGCGGTGAACTCGGCGACGGGCAGGTACTGCACACCGTAGAAGCTCGCCGAACTCGTGAGCAGCAGCAGGATGCCGCGCAGCAGCTGGAACTTCGGATGGGCCGCGCGGAAGGTCGAGGTCTTCGAGCGGAGCAGCCAGACGGTCATCACGAGCGTCTGGGTCAGGTAGCGGCCCCACATGATCAGCAGCACCGGCACGAACGCGCCGAGGTACTTGATGGACGTGTCCATCGTCGCGAAGCACCCTGCCATCAGCAGGATCAGCGCGATGCCGAGGGTGGGGTGGTGCCCCTTCACGCCGGCGACGCCACGCGGTGCGCGAGCGCCTGCCAGACCGGGGTCAGCTTCGCGGGCAGCGGCGGCAGCCGGCCCAGGTCGACGTGGCTTTCCTCTGGGCTGTGGAAGTCGGAGCCCCGCGAGGCCAGCAGGTCGAACTCGGTCGCCATGCCGGCGTACTTCACGAAGTCGGCCGCCGTGTGGCTGCCGGTGATGACCTCCACGCCACGCCCGCCGTGGGCGATGAACTCGGTGAAGAGCGCGTACTCCTCGTTCGGCGTGAACTTGTAGCGGCCCGGGTGGGCGATGACGGCCGTGCCGCCGGCGCCGGTGATCCAGCGCACCGCGTCGCCGAGCTTCGCCCAGCGGTGGGGCACGTAGCCGGGGCGGCCCTCGATCAGGTAGCGGCGGAACACCTCCTGGGTGTCGCTGCAGACGCCGCTCTCCACCAGGTGGCGGGCGAAGTGCGTGCGGGAGATGAGTTCGGGGTTGCCGACGTACTTGAGCGCACCCTCGTACGTGCCGGGGATGCCGGCCTTCGCCAGGCCCTCGGCCATCTCGCGGGCGCGTGCCTCGCGGCCGTTGCGGGTGGCCCACAGGCCCTGCACGAGCGTGGTGTCGTCGGGGTCGAAGCCGAGGCCCACGATGTGCACCGTGACGTTCGCGAACGTGACCGAGATCTCGACGCCGGTCAGGTACGCCATGCCCTGCTCGCGGGCGGCGGCCATGGCGCGGCGTTGTCCGCCCACTTCGTCGTGGTCGGTGAGGGCCCACAGGGCGACCCCGTTCGCCTTCGCCCGGGCGGCGAGCACCTCGGGCGTGAGCGTGCCGTCCGACACCACGGAGTGGCAGTGCAGGTCGGCGTTGAGGTCGTTGTTCAGGGTTTCCACCGAGACATTGTAGGCAGCGGGTGGACCCCGTGCCCGGCGCAGGTCCTTTCAGCGTGGCGTGAGTCGCAGAATCCGCCCGTCGTCGTTGTCCGTCAGCAGGTACAGCCAGCCGTCCGGGCCCTGGCGCACGTCGCGCAGGCGCTCGTCGAGGTCGGCGAGCAGGCGCTCCTCGCGCACCACCTTGCGGCCGTCGAGCTCCAGGCGCACGAGCACCTTGCCCCGCAGCGCGCCGACGAAGAGGCTGCCCTTCCAGCCGGGGTAGCGGTCGCTCGTCAGGAAGGCCATGCCGCTCGGGGCGATGGACGGCACCCAGTCGGTGACGGGGTCCTCGACGCCGGGCCTGGAGGTGCCTTCGCCGATCTTCTGGCCGCTGCCGTACTCGGCGCCGAAGGTGATCACCGGCCAGCCGTAGTTGCGCCCGGCGAGGTCCACGTTGACCTCGTCGCCGCCCTGCGGGCCGTGCTCGTGGGTCCACAGCTCGCCGGTGGTGGGGTGCAGCGCGGCGCCCTGCATGTTGCGGTGGCCGTAGCTCCAGATCTCGGGCAGGGCGCCGGGGGTCTTCACGAACGGGTTGTCGCCGGGCACGCCGCCGTTGGCCTCGATGCGGATCGTCTTGCCGAAGTGGGTGCCGAGGTTCTGCGCGTCGTCGCGGCGGGCGAAGCGGTCGCCGAGGGTGATGAAGAGGCGGCCGCTGCGGTCGAACACGAGGCGCGAGCCGAAGTGGGCGGTGCCGGCGTGTTTGTCCTTCTGGCGGAAGATCACCGCCACGTCGGCGAGGCGGTTGCCGTCGAGCCGGCCGCGGGCCACGGCCGTGCCGTTCTTGCCCGTGTCGTCACCGGTGCCCGGCTCCGAGTAGCTGAGGTAGACCCGGCGGTTCGCCGCGAAGGACGGGTCGAGCACCACGTCGAGCAGGCCGCCCTGGCCGCGGGCATCGACCTTGGGCACGCCGTCGATCGGGGCCCCCAGCTTGCCGTCCGGCGTGACGAGGCGCAGGCGCCCGGGGCGTTCGGTGACGAGCATCCGCCCGTCGGGCAGGAAGGCGATGCCCCACGGGTTTTCGAGGCCCTTCGCGACGGTGACTACCCCGAGTTGCGGATCGGCGCGCACGCAGGCGCCGGTCAGCAGGAGGGAGGTCAGGATGAACAGGCGGCGGGCGACGGGCATGGCGAGGGTTCCTGGAAGTTCAGACGATCCCTTCGACGATCATTTGCACTCTTTGTTTCCCGTTGTACTCATCCAATCGCAATTGATAGGCGAGGGTGACGCGTTCACCCACCGGTTCGCTGTGCCCGAACCAGATGGCGTCGCGCACCGTGCCGCCGTGGCGCACGGCGAGCTTCAGGTGCTTCTCGCCCACGAGCCGCTGCGAGATCACCTCCACCTCGTCGCTGAACACCGGGGGCTCGAAGGCCTGGCCCCACACCTGGGCGTCGAGCGATCGCACGGTCTCGGGGGTGAAGTAGCCGGCCTCGAGCGGGCCGTCGGTCATCAGCGTGCGCGACAGCGTGGCGGCGTCCAGCCATTCGCCGGCCACCTCGCGCAGTGCGCGTTCGAACACGGGGAAGTCGCCCTCGGCGAGCGTCGCGCCGGCGGCCATCGCGTGGCCGCCGAACCGCACCAGCACGCCGGGGTGGCGCTTGCTGACGAGGTCCAGCGCGTCGCGCAGGTGGAAGCCGGGGATGGACCGGCCCGAGCCCTTGAGCAGGCCGTCCTGGCCCTTGGCGAAGACAAAGGTGGGCCGGTGCAGCCGGTCCTTCATGCGGCCGGCGACGATGCCGACCACACCCTCGTGGAAGTCGGCGTCGTAGAGCGCGAGCGCCGGCGGCGGGTCGCCCGCGAGGCCGCCCTGGGCCAGCAGGTCCTCGAGCATGCCTTCGGCGTGCTCGCGCATGCCGGCCTCCACCTCGCGGCGTTCGCGGTTGATGGTGTCGAGCTGCTGGGCGAGTTCGTGGGCGCGGGCGGGGTCGTCCGTCAGCAGGCATTCGATGCCCAGCGTCATGTCGGACAGCCGGCCCGCCGCGTTGATGCGCGGGCCGATCGCGAAGCCGAAATCGAAGCCGCACGCGCGGCGTGCGTCGCGGCCGGCCGCGGCGAACAGGGCGGCGACGCCGGCCTGCATCTTCCCGGCGCGGATGCGCTTGAGGCCCTGGGCGACGAGGCGGCGGTTGTTCGCGTCGAGCCGCACGACGTCGGCCACCGTGCCCAGCGCCACCAGGTCGAGCAGGGCGTCGAGGCGGGGCTGGTTCTCGGGCGTGAAGGCGCCGCGCGACCGCAGCTCGGAGCGCAGGGCCAGCAGGACGTAGAACATCACGCCCACGCCCGCGAGGTTCTTGCTCTCGAAGCCGCAGTCCGGCTGGTTCGGGTTGACGATGACCGTGGCGTCGGGCAGCACCGTGCCGACGCCGTCTTCCTTGGCCGGCAGGTGGTGGTCGGTGACGACCACGTCGAGGCCGCGGGCGCGGGCATGGGCCACGCCGGCGAGGCTCGCGATGCCGTTGTCGACGGTCAGCAGCACGTCCGGCTTCACGCCCATCGCGAGGTCGACGATGGCCGGCGTGAGGCCGTAGCCGTGCACCGCGCGGTCCGGCACCACGTGGGCCAGCGTGCCCGGGGCCGCGCCGAGCAACGCGAGGCCGCGCAGCGCGACGGCGCAGGCGGTGGCCCCGTCGCAGTCGTAGTCGGCGACGACGCAGATGCGCCGCCGGGCCGCGAGGGCGTCGGCGAGGAACCGCGCGGCCTCGGTCGCACCCTTGAGCTGGCCGGGGGGCAGCAGGCGGGCGAGGCCGTCGTCGAGTTCGTCGAAGCGGCTCACGCCGCGGGCGGCGAAGAGCCGCGCGAGCAGCGGGGGCACGCCGGCCTGCTCCAGCGCCCAGAGGGGGCGGGGCGGGACGTCGCGGCGGACGATGGCGGGGCCGTTCATCACAGGGCCGCCAGCAGCGGGTAGGGCGCGGGCGCGCTGAACTGCCGGCGCACGCGGGTCCACAGCGGCTGCGGCTGCAGTTCGAGGCGCTGGGCGAAGCGTTCGCCGGAGAGCGTGAGCGTCACCGGCTGGTCCTGGCGCGCACGTTCGGCGGCTTCGGCGAGCGGGCCGGCGTCGAGTGCCCGCCAGGCCTCGGCCCAGCCGGCCCAGTCGCCCGCGAGGGCGGGCTGGCGCAGGCGGTGGTCGACCATGAGGTCCGGGTTTTCCGGCACCGGCTGGGCGCGGCCGCAGCCGCTCAGCCAGAACGAGTTGACCGGCAGCGCGCCGAGCCCCACGCGTTCGTCGTTCAGCGGGTGCTGGTACAGCAGCATCTGCACCTCGTTCTGCAGCCGGCGCAGGAGGCGCGCCTGCGGGTGCGTGGGCATCCACAGGTCGATGTTGCGGCCCACCACACGGTCGAGCGACGCGGAGGGCAGGTTGTCGAGGCTGTCGTGGGCGGCGAACCAGCGGCCGGGCGACCCCCAGGCGAGCGACCAGCCCTCGCTCTCGAACAGCGGCTTCACGGCTTCGAAGAGCGTGTGCGAGGCCTGGGCGCTGAGGAAGAGGGCGTGCGGGTCGGCGAGGCTCACGTGGTCGGCGCCCACGTGCCAGTGCACCGGGGTCAGCTGGCCCCAGGCGGCGGTGCCGGTATCGACCCCGTCGACCGCGGCGGTGTGGGCCGCCCACGGCAGGCAGCCATCGTCGCCGGACCAGCCGAAGGCCTCGGCCAGCGCGCGTTCGTGCGGGGTGTTGAGTGTGTATTCGTCGGTGCCGGTGCGTCGCGTCGGGGTGAGTCGGGCGAACAGTTTCGACAGGTTCGGCAGCGTCAGGTCGCGGAGCGTGTGGAGCCCGCTGTCGGACATCACGGAGGCGAACGGAATCATCAGGTGCATGGGGCGATTATCCGGGTTGGGACGCAATGCCCCCACAGCGCCCCAGGCTCCTCGTCACCAAGGGTTCATGCGCGCGCCACGGCTGCGTCACACCCGGAGGGGACGATGCAGGTCCATGCAAACCGAAGCCGCCATCCTCCGTGCATGGGCCGAGCCGCCGCCGGACGACGAACCGTCGCCCGGCCGCAAGGCGCGGTACCGTGCGGTCTGGATCTCCGACCTGCACCTGGGGACACCCGGTTGCCAGGCCGAGGCGCTGCTCGATTTCCTGAGGCACGTGGAGTGCGACCACCTCTTCCTGGTGGGCGACATCATCGACGGCTGGCAGCTGCGCCGCAGCTGGTACTGGCCGCAGGCCCACAACGACGTGGTGCAGAAGCTGCTGCGCAAGGCACGCAAGGGCACGCGGGTGATCTTCATCCCGGGCAACCACGACGAATTCGCCCGGCGCTACGTGGGCCACAACTTCGGCGGCATCGACGTGGCCGAGGAGTGGATCCACGAGACGGCCGACGGCCGCAAGCTGTGGGTCATGCACGGCGACCTGTTCGACGGCGTGATCCAGTGCGCCAAGTGGCTGGCCCACGTGGGCGACACGCTGTACGAGTTCACGCTCAAGCTGAACCGCTACCTGAACTCCCTGCGCGCCCGGCTCGGTCTGCCGTACTGGAGCCTGTCGAAGTACCTGAAGCTCAAGGTCAAGCGGGCCGTGAGCTACGTGGGCGATTTCGAGAACGCGGTGGCCCGCGAGGCGCGCCGGCGCGGCGTGCACGGCGTGGTCTGCGGCCACATCCACCACGCGGAGATGCGCGACATCGACGGCATCCTGTACGCCAACGACGGCGACTGGGTCGAGAGCCTGACGGCGCTGGTCGAACACGCCGACGGCCGCCTCGAGATCCTCGACTGGTCGGCCCGCCTGCCCGGGCGTCCGGTGCCCGCGGTGGCCGTCGCCGCATGAAGGTCGCCCTCGTCACCGATGCCTGGAAGCCCCAGGTCAACGGCGTCGTCACCACGCTCGTGGAGCTGCACGAAGGGCTGCTCGCGCGCGGCCACGAGGTGGTGCTGATCGAACCCTCCGGCTTCCGGCGTTTCGCCTGCCCCGGCTACCGCGAGATCGAACTCGCGTGGCGTCCCGGCCGCCAGGTGGCGGCGCTGCTGGAAGCGGCCGACGCGGACGCGATCCACATCGCCACCGAAGGACCGCTCGGCTCGGCGGCACGGACCTGGTGCCTCAGGCACAAGCACCGCTTCACCACGGCCTTCCACACCCGGTTCCCCGAGATCCTCGCGCGGGCGCTGCACATCCCCGAGCGCTGGGGCTACGCCTGGTTCCGCCGCTTCCACGCGCCATCGTCCGGCATCATGGTGCCGAGCCACGGCATGTACGGCATCCTCGAAGGCCATGGCTTCGCGCCGCTGCGGCCGTGGTCGCACGGCGTGGACCTGCGCCTCTTCAAGCCGGTGGCGGGCGCCGACCTCGGCCTGCCGCGTCCCGTCTTCCTCCACGTCGGGCGCCTGAGCTACGAGAAGAACCTCGAGGCCTTCCTCGACCTGGACCTGCCCGGCTCCAAGGTGGTCTACGGCGTGGGTCCGCTCCAGGAGCGCCTGCAGCGCGCCTACCCGGACGTGCACTGGCGCGGCGTGGTGCCCCGCAGCGAACTGGTGAACATCTACAGTGCGGCCGATGCCTTCGTGTTCCCCGGCCGGTCCGAGACCTTCGGCCTCGTGATGCTCGAGGCGCTGGCTTGCGGCACGCCGGTCGCGGCCTACCCCGTGCCCGGTCCGCTGGACGTGCTGGGCCCCGATGCCGCGGGGGGCGTGCTCCACGAGGACCTGCGCACGGCGGCGCTGAAAGCACTCGAAGTGCCACGAGATCAGGCCCGTTCGCGTGCGTTGACGATGGATTGGGATGCGGTGTGCAGCCAGTTCATCGAACACCTGGTGCCCGCGCGTGACACTGTCGTGACGGCTGTCACAAAACCGCCATCAGACTTTCATAAACTGGTGTCATGACCGATGACGCCCCGACGCTCGCCCTGCTGAACCGCGAACGCGCCATACTGAACTTCAACCGGCGGGTGCTCGCTCAGGCCCGGCGTCCCGACGTCCCGCTGCTCGAACGGCTGCGGTACATCTGCATCGTGTCGTCCAACATGGACGAGTTCTTCGAGGTGCGGTTCGCCGACTACATCGAGGCGGCGCGCGTGCCCGGCGCCGGGGTCTCGAACCGCGACCTGGAGGCCATCGCCGCCGACGCGCACGCGCTCATCGACGACCAGTACCACGCGTTCAACGACGAGGTGATGCCGGCGCTCAAGAAGCACCACATCGAGATCCTCAACCACAGCGAGCGCAACGAGGCGCAGCGCCAGTGGGTGAGCCAGTTCTTCCACCGCCAGGTGCGGCCGCTGCTGGTGCCGGTGGGCCTCGACCCGTCGCACCCGTTCCCGCAGGTCGCCAACAAGTCGCTGAACTTCATCGTGCGCCTGGGCGGCAAGGACGCGTTCGGCCGCGAGAACACCATCGCCATCGTGAAGGTGCCGCGGGTGCTGCCGCGCGTGATCAAGCTGCCGACCGAGATCTCCGGCGGCACGCAATCGTTCGTGCTGCTCACGAGCGTGATCCGCGCCCACCTCGACGAGCTGTTCCCCGGCCGCGAGGTCGAGGCCTTCTCGCAGTTCCGCCTCACCCGCGACTCCGACCTCGAGGTCGACGAGCAGGACGTGACGAACCTGCGCCAGGCCCTGCGCTCGGGCCTGACCACCCGCCACTTCGGCCAGGCCATCCGGCTGGAGGTGGTCAACACCTGCCCGCCCGAGCTGTCGCAGTTCCTGCTGGAGCAGTTCGCGCTGCCGCCGGCGGCGCTGTACCAGGTCAACGGCCCGGTGAACCTCGTGCGCCTCAACGCGCTGATCGATGGCGCCGTGGCCCCCGATCTGCATTTCCCGCCCTACGACGCGCCGTGGCCGGCCGGCCTGGCCCGTGGCATTCCCATCTTCGAGCAGCTGCAGCAGCGCGACGTGCTGATGCACCACCCGTTCGAATCGTTCGAGCCGGTGGTGCAGTTCCTGCGCGAGGCGGTGCACGATCCCGACGTGCTGGCCATCAAGCAGACCATCTACCGCACCGGCAGCGAGTCGCCGCTGATGGACCTGCTGATCGAGGCGGCCCGCCGCGGCAAGGAGGTGATGGCTGTGGTGGAGCTGAAGGCCCGCTTCGACGAGGAGGCCAACATCAACTGGGCGGAGCGGCTCGAAGCCGTGGGCGCACAGGTGGTGTACGGCATCGTGGGCCTGAAGACCCACGCGAAGCTGCTGCTGGTCACGCGCCGCGAAGGCACGCGCCTGCGCCGCTACGGCCACCTCTCCACCGGCAACTACAACCCGAAGACCGCGCGGCTCTACACCGACGTGGGCTACCTCACGTCCGACGCCGACCTGACCTCGGACGCCGACGCGGTGTTCCAGCAGCTCGCGAGCCTCGGCAAGACGCGCCCGCTGCGCCAGCTGCTGCAGGCGCCGTTCGCGCTGCACCGGCAGATGGTCAACCACATCGACCAGGTGGCCGCCGCCGCCCGCGAGGGCAAGCCGGCGCGCATCGTCGCGAAGATCAACGCGCTGACCGACGTGCCCATCATCGCCGCGCTGATCAACGCCGCGAAGGCCGGCGCGAACATCGACCTGATCGTGCGCGGCGCCTGCATGCTGCCGCCGAAGGTGCCCGGCGTGACCGACCGCATCCGCGTGATCTCGGTGGTGGGCCGCCTGCTCGAGCACTCGCGCGTGCTGTACTTCCGCTGGGGCGCCACCGAGGCCGAGGAGGCGCTGTTCCTGTCGAGCGCGGACTGGATGGGGCGCAACATGTTCCGCCGCATCGAGGTGGCGTGGCCCGTGCGCGACGTGAAACTGCGGCAGCGCGTGATCGACGAATGCCTGGTGCCGTACCTGCACGACCGGAAGGACGCGTGGGAGCTGGAGGCCGACGGCAACTACGTGCGGCTCGGCACCGAAGGGCCCTGCGCGCAACAGGCGCTGATGGCGAGACATTCCGGGAGCGACTGATGGACCTCATTCTGTGGCGGCATGCCGAAGCCCACTTGATCAAGGAGGGTCAGTCCGACCTCGACCGCGCGCTCACCACGAAGGGTGAGCGGCAGGCCCAGCGCATGGCCGAGTGGCTGAACCAGCGGCTCGCGCATTCCACACGCATCCTCGTGAGCCCCGCGGTCCGCACGCAGCAGACGGCCAAGGCCCTCGACCGCAACTTCAAGACCGTGCCGGCGATCGCTCCCGAGGCCTCGCCGGTGGCGCTGCTGAGCGCGGCGCGCTGGCCCGACGCCAGCGAGCCGGTGCTCATCGTGGGCCACCAGCCCACGCTCGGGCAGGTGGCGGCGTTGCTGCTCGGTGAGGTGCACCAGACGTGGGTGCTGAAGAAGGGGGCCGTGTGGTGGCTCCGGCAGCGCGAACGAGAAGGTGTCTCGCAGGTGCTGGTCCAGGCCGTGATGTCCCCGGACCACCTCTAGCGTCCCGTCGCCTCGCCGGTTCAGTCCCACGCCGGCGCCAGGCCCTCCGGGCTGACCAGCCGCTCGCCACGGTCCAGCGCCTCGATGCGCTTCATCTCGTCCGCGCGCAGCACCAGCGTGGCCGCCTTCAGGTTGCTGTCGAGGTTCACCCGTTTCGTCGACGACGGGATCACCGCGAAGCCCGACTGCATCGCCCACGCGAGCACCACCTGCGCCGGCGTTGCGTCGCGCGCGGCGGCGATCTCGCCGATCACCGGGTCGCCCAGCACCTTGCCGTAGGCGAGGGTCATGTACGAGGTCACGTGGATGCCACGCGCCTTCGCGAACCCCGCGGCCCTGCGGTTCTGCAGGTACGGGTGCAGCTCGATCTGGTGGCTGGCGATGCGGTCGGCACCCACCGCGTCGATGGCCTGCTGCAGCAGCGTGTTGTTGAAGTTCGAGACCCCGATCAGGCGCGTGAGCCCCCGGTCCTGCGCGTCGGCGAGCGCGCCCATGAACTCGGCGACCGGCACCGCACCGCCGGGCGAGGGCCAGTGGATCAGCGTGAGGTCGACTTGCTCGGTGCGCAGCTTGCGCAGGCTCTCCTTGAGGCTGTCGGCGAGGCGATCCTTCGCGAGGTGTTCGGTCCAGACCTTCGTCGTGAGGAACAGCTCGCGGCGCGGCACGCCGCTGTCCGCGATGGCCTGGCCCACCTCGGCTTCGTTGCCGTAGATCTGGGCGGTGTCGATCAGTCGGTAGCCGGCCTGCAGGCCCTGGCGGACGGAGTCGAGGGCGGCGTCGCCCTTGAGGCGGAAGGTGCCGAGGCCGAGGGCGGGGATGGTGTTTTTCATGGTGGCGATCATTCAGTGGGCGGCCGTGGCGGCGCGGTGGGCGAGGGGAGGCGAGCGGCGGTCGAGTGCGCCGCTCCACGCGGTGAGGCCGAGCGACACGAGGACGACGAGGGCGCCGATCCAGGGCGTGTGCATCAGGCCGAGGTGGGTGACGATGAGGCCGCCGGCCCAGGCGGCACCGGCGATGCCGAGGTTGAACGCGGCGATGTTCAGGCCCGAGGCCACGTCCACCGCCTGCGGTGTGTGCCGCTCGGCCTGCTGCACCACGTACACCTGCAGGCCCGGCACGTTGCCGAACGCGACGGCGCCCCAGGCGAGCACGGTGGCCACGGCGAGCCACGGGTGCGGCGCGGTCAGGTTGAAGACGAGCAGCACCGCGGCCAGCAGCGCGAAGATGACCTTCAATGCAGGGATGGGACCCAGCCGGTCGGCGAGCTTGCCGCCCCACAGGTTGCCGGCGGCCACCGACAGGCCGTAGACGAGCATCACCCAGCCCACGGCCCCTTCGCTGAAGCCGGACACGTCGGTGAGGATCGGCGCGAGGAACGTGAACGGGATGAACGAGCCGCCGTACCCGATGGCCGTCTTGGCGTAGACCAGCAGCAGGCGCGGCTCGGCGAGCACGCGGGCCTGCACGGCGAGCGACGCCGGCGGGCTGTGGCGGATGGACTTCGGCACGAACACCGCGCTGCCGATGAAGGCCACGACCCCGAGCAGCGACACCGCGAGGAAGGTCTCGCGCCAGCCGAAGTGCTGGCCGATGAACGTGCCGAGCGGCACCCCCGTCACGAGGGCGACGGTGAGGCCCGTGAACATGATCGCGATGGCGCTCGCGGCCTTCTCCTTCGGCACGAGGCCCGTGGCGATCGTCGAACCGATCGAGAAGAACACGCCGTGGGCGAGGCCGGTCAGCACGCGCGCCGCGACGAGCGTGCCATAGCCGGGCGCCTGCCACGCGAGCAGGTTGCCGAGCGTGAAGAGCGCCATCAGCGACAGCAGCAGCGTCTTGCGGTGCACCTTGCCGGTGAGGGCGGTGAGCACCGGCGCGCCGATGGCCACGCCCAGGGCGTAGAGGCTGACCAGCAGGCCGGCGGACGGCAGGCCGATGCCGAGGTCCGCGGCCACCGTGGGCAGCAGGCCCACGATCACGAACTCGGTGGTGCCGATGGCGAAGGCGCTGAGGGTCAGCGCCAGCAGGGCGAGGGGCATGGAGGAACTCCGGTGGATGTCATGACGGCGGAGTGTGGGCCGTTCTCTTTTGCAGAAAAACACCCCAGTGGGCACAATGTTCTTGACTGAAAATCAAGAATCATGAAAACCACCCTCGAGGAACTGCAGGCCTTCGCCACGGTGATGGACACCGGTTCCATCACGGCCGCCGCCGAGGCGCTCGACCAGACCGTCTCGGGCGTGAGCCGGGCGCTCGCGCGGCTCGAGCGCAAGCTCGACACCACGCTGCTCCGGCGCACCACGCGCCGCATCGAACTCACGGAGGAGGGCGCGGCCTTCCTCGCGCACACGCGGGCCATCCTCGCGTCCATCGACGACGCCGAGGAGCAGATGGCCGCGCGCCGCCAGCAGCCGGTGGGCCGGCTGCGGGTCAACGCGGCCACGCCGTTCATGCTCCACGCCATCGTGCCGCTCGTGCCGGAGTTCCGCGCGCGCTACCCCGGCATCACGCTCGAACTCGACACCGACGAACTCAACATCGACCTGATCGAGCGCCGCACCGACATCGCGATCCGCATCGGCACGCTGCGCGACTCCACGCTGCACGCACGGCCGCTCACCACGAGCCGCCTCCGCGTGCTGGCGAGCCCGGCGTACCTCGCGTCCCGTGGGAAGCCGCGTTCGGTGGGCGCGCTGTCGGACCACACGCTGCTCGGCTTCACGCAGCCCGAGTCGCTCAACCGCTGGCCGCTGCGGGGCGATCATGGCGACGACTGGGCGATCACGCCGGCCATCACCGCGTCCAGCGGCGAAACGCTGCGCCAGCTGGCGCTGGCCGGCGCGGGCATCGTGTGCCTGTCCGATTTCATGACCGCGGCGGACCGTGCACGCGGCGACCTGGTGGAGGTGCTGCCGCGCCTGACGGCCGACGTGCGCCAGTCCGTCAATGCCGTGTATTACCGCAACACCCAGCTGGCGGCGCGCATCGCCTGCTTCCTGGAGTTCGTCGGCGCAAAACTGTCGCCGACGTGACGGTGCGCCGGGGCGGGCGTCGTGCGATCATGGTGGCATGAAGTCCGAAGTCCAAGAACTGGTCGAACTGCTGCAGGTGGAGCAACTGGAGCAGAACCTCTTCCGCGGTGTCAGTGGCGACATCGGCAGCCCGCGCGTGTTCGGCGGCCAGGTGCTGGGCCAGGCCCTGATGGCCGCGGCGCTCACGGTCGAGGCGGACCGCTCCGTCCACTCGCTGCACGCGTACTTCCTGCGCCCCGGCGACAAGTACGCGAAGATCGTCTACGACGTCGACCGCATCCGCGACGGCGGCAGCTTCACCACGCGCCGGGTGGTGGCCATCCAGCACGGCCAACCCATCTTCGGCTTCGCCGCGTCGTTCCACGTGCGCGAGGAGGGCGCGTCCCACCACGCGGACATGCCCCAGGTGCCCGGCCCCGAGGGCCTGATCAGCGACCTGGAGTTCCGCCGCCAGCACATCGACCGGCTGCCCAAGCGCCTGCGCGACGTGCTGCATGCCGAGACGGCCATCGAGATCCGCCAGGTGGCCCCGCTCGACCCCATCGATCCCGCCCCGGCGCCGCCGCGCAACGATGCGTGGTTCCGCGCCATCGATCGCCTGCCCGACGACCCGGTGCTGCACCAGGCCATGCTTGCGTACTCCTCCGACTTCGGGCTGCTGCGCTCGGCGCTGGCCCCTCACGGCATGAGCTTCATGAAGGGCGACGTGCAGGTCGTGAGCCTCGACCACGCGATGTGGTTCCACGACACCTTCCGCATGGACGACTGGCTGCTGTACGCCACCGACTCGCCCGCGGCCGGCAACGCCCGCGGCTTCTGCCGCGGCAGCATCTTCACGCGGGATGGGCGGCTCGTCGCCTCGGTGGCCCAGGAAGGGCTGATGCGCACGAAGGCGATGCCGGGGTCCTCGCTGAAGGGCTGAACCTCAGCGGTTCTCCGTCCAGTCGAAGTCGAGCTGGCGGGCCGTGCGTTCGGCCAGCGCGCGCCCGGCCAGCCGCTCGACCAGGTGCAGGCTCATGTCGATGCCGGCCGAGATGCCGGCGCTGCTGACCACCGCGCCTTCGTCGACCCAGCGCACGCCGGTGCGCACGTCCAGGCCGGGGAACATGGCCTTCAGGTCGTCCACGTCCTCCCAGTGGGTGGTGGCGGCCTTGCCGTCGAGCACGCCGGCCTTCGCGAGCAGGAAGGCCCCGGTGCACACCGAGGCCGTGAGCTTCGTGGCCGCCGCCACGCGGCGCACCCAGTCGATCACCACGGGCTGTTCCAGTTCGGCCGTCACCACGCCGCCGGGCACGATGACGAGGTCGAGCGGCGGGTGGGTGTCGAAGGTGCTGTCGGGCAGCACGGGCAGGCCGGCGCGGGCGCGCACCGGGTCGGCCGAGCGGGCGATGGTCATCACGCGGAACAGGTCGTCGTCGTGGGTGCGCCGGTGCAGGCGCGAGGCGCAGGTGAAGACCTCGTAGGGGCCCGCGAAGTCGAGCACCTCGACCTGGTCGAAGACGTGGATGCCGATGGTGAAGGTCATGGTCTGCCTTGGGTCACATCGCAATGTAGCGCCCGGGGCGGTGGTTCACCGCCAGGGTCATGTTCAGCACCACCGCGCCGACGAGCGAGTACGCGATGCGCTCCGGGTCCACGATGAAGAGGGCGGCGGCCACCAGCACGCAGTCGACCGCGAGCTGGATCTTGCCGGCGCGCCAGCCACGGTCCTGCTGCAGCATCAGCGCGACGATGCCCACGCCGCCGAGGCTCGCCTGGTGGCGGAACAGGATCAGGAAGCCGGTGCCGCACAGCAGGCCGCCGGCCACGGCGGCGTAGAGCGGGTGCAGCGCGTCGAACTTCAGCACGTGGGGCTGCAGTTCGGTGAACAGCGACAGCAGCGCCACGGCCGCGAAGGTCTTGAACGTGAACACGCGCCCCATGCGGCGCCATGCGATCCAGTAGAAGGGGAGGTTGATCAGGAAGAAGAGTTTCCCGAACGCGATGCCGGTGGCGTAGTACAGCAGGAAGGCGAGCCCGGCCGTTCCGCCGGTCAGCAGCCCGGTGTGCTTGAACATCGCGACGCCGAGGGCGATGAGCAGGGTGCCGGACAGCAAGGCCTGCACGTCCTCGGAGCGGGAATGGCGGTCGACGGTGTCGTTCATGCCCCGAGTGTCGCCGCACGGCCCCACGCCAGCCAGGGCTATTTCATGCAACTTATCATGTGGCATGAAACGAGACAGCAAGTTGTCGGGTGTCCTGCACGTCCTGCTGCACATGGCCGAGTCCGACCACCCCGCCACGTCCGAGTCGCTCGCCGCGGCGATGCAGACGAACCCGGTGGTGGTGAGGCGGTTGATGGGCGGGTTGCGCGAGGCGGGGTTCGTGGTGTCGGCCAAGGGGCATGGCGGCGGGTGGGTGCTGTCGTGCCCGCTGTCGGCCATCAGCCTGCGCGACATCCACGAGGCCGTGGGCGCGCCCGCGCTGCTCGCGGTGGGGCACCGCACCGAAAGCCCGGGGTGCCTGGTGGAGCAGGCCGTCAACGAAGCGCTCGGCAGCGCCTACCGCGACGCCGAGGCGCTGCTGCTCGAGCGGCTCGGCGAGGTCACGCTCGCCGACCTGTCCAAAGACTTCCACCAGCGCCTGACACGCGGTGGCCACACCCTGGAGGACATGACCCATGACGTTTGATGTGCTGGTGGTCGGCGGCAGTTTCGCCGGCCTGTCGGCGGCGCTGCAGCTTGCCCGCGCCCGCCGCCCCGTGTGCGTGCTGGACGCGGGCTCGCCGCGCAACCGCTTCGCCGCCGCGTCGCACGGCTTCTTCGGCCTGGACGGCGTGCCGCCAGCCGAGCTGCAGGCGCTGGCGCGCGAGAAGCTGCTCGCCTACGAGAGCGTGTCGTTCGTGGCGGACCGGGCCGTGTCGGCCCGCGTGGACGGTGACGGCAGCTTCGTGGTGGCGCGGGATGGCGGCGAGGCGATCCGGGCGCGCCGGCTGGTGCTGGCCACCGGTGTGACCGACGTGCTGCCGGACATCCCGGGCGTCGCCGAACGCTGGGGCGTGACGGTGCTGCACTGCCCGTACTGCCACGGCCACGAAGTGGCCGATCGCCGGCTCGGCGTGCTCTTCACGTCGGCGATGTCGGTGCACCACGCGGCGCTCGTCGCCGACTGGGGCCCGGTCACGCTGCTGCTGAACGGGCCGGATACTCTGGCCGACGAGGACCGCGCGCTGCTGCTGCGCCGCCAGGTCACCGTGGTGCCGGGACCGGTGGTCCGCCTCGAGGGCGAAGGGCGCGAGCTCTCGGCGGCGGTGCTCGAGGGCGGCCGCCGCGTGCCGCTCGACGCGCTGTTCCTCGGCCCGCGCACCCGGCCGTCCAGCCCGCTCGCCGAGCAGCTGGGCTGCGCGTTCGACGAGGGCATGATGGGCCCGGTGGTGCGCACCGATGCGACGAAGCTCACCACCGTGCCGGGCGTCTACGCCGCGGGTGACACGGCCCTCGCGTTCCAGAACGCCACGTTCGCGTCCGCCGACGGCGTGCTGGCCGGGGTTGCAGCACACCGGTCCCTGATCTTCGACGTCTGAACTGCACCTTGGGGCAGGGTGACGCGCGCGCCCGGATGCGCTGCAATGGGGGACCGTCCGTGAGCGAGGATTCCCCATGCGGTTTCTCTCCGTCGTCACCGTGCTCGCGTGGCTGCTGTGGTGTCCGGCCGCGCTGTCCGCCCCGCCGGCGCAGCCGGCCAGCGCCCCGGCGAGCGCTCCCGCCGGCGCGGGCCCCGACGAGGCGGTGGTGTTCCTGCTCCACCGGCCGGTGGCGGTGTTCCGGGCCCCGTTCTTCGGCATCGGCGTCACCGACCGCGCCCGCCGCACCGAACGCATGCTGCGCGAGCTCGTCGACCGCGGCGGGGACGGCGCGGTGACGGTGCAGAACGAACCGCTCGGCAGCGTGTTCCTGATCGACGGCACCTTCGCGATGGTGCTCACCGAGCAGGACGCCGACGCGGTCCGGCGCGAGACCCTGCCCACCATCACCGCGGCGGCCGAGAAGGCGCTGGTGCAGGCCATCGCGGAAACCCGCGAATCCCGCGACCAGGGCCGGCTGTTGCGTGCGTCGGCATGGTCGGCAGGGGCCACGCTCGCCTTCGTCGCCGCTGCCTGGTCGATCTGGCGCCTGCGCGAGCGCGTGGCCGCGCGGGCGGCCCGCTTGCTGGAGGCGCGCACGGCCGCCGTGCAGGTGGCCGGGGCGCCGCTCGTGGCCGTGCCGCGCCTGCACGCGGTCATGCTCTGGCTGTTCAGCGTGCTGTCCTTGCTGCTGCTGGTGCTGCTCTGCTACCAGTGGCTCGTGTTCGTGCTCACGCAGTTCGCGTTCACGCGGGCCTGGGGCGAACGGCTGGGCGCTTTCCTGGTGGGCATCGTGCTCCAGCTGGGCAACGGGATGCTTCACGCGATCCCGGACCTCCTCGTCGCCGCGCTCATTTTCCTGATCGCCCGGATGATCGTCGGCGCACTCGGCCCGATCTTCGATCGTGTGAAGCAGGGCGGTTCCCACGTGCGCTGGCTCGACGCCGACACCGCGGGCCCCACGCGGCGCCTCGTCGCGGTGGGCGTGTGGCTGTTCGCCGTGGTGATGGCCTACCCGTACCTGCCCGGGGCCGACAGCGACGCGTTCAAGGGCGTGTCGGTGCTCGTGGGCATCATGATCACGCTGGGCGGGTCGAACCTGATCGGGCAGGGCGCGAGCGGGCTGATCCTGATGTACTCGCGCACGCTGCGCGTCGGCGAGTACGTGCGCATCAGCGACCAGGAGGGCACGGTGACCGAGATGGGGGCGTTCACGACGAAGATCCGCACCGGCCTCGGCGAGGAGGTGACGCTTCCCAACGCCATGGTGCTGGGCACTGCCACGAAGAATTACTCGCGCGCGTCGAAGGGCCGCGGCTTCGTGCTCGACACCACGGTGACCATCGGCTATGACACGCCGTGGCGCCAGGTGCAGTCGCTGCTGCTGGCGGCGGCGTCACGCACCGAGGGAGTGCTGGCCGATCCCGAGCCGCGGGTGTTCCAGACCGAGCTGTCGGACTTCTACGTGGCGTACCGCCTCGTGACGCAGGCCGCGCCCGAACTGCCGCGCCCGCGTGCCGAGGTGTTGAGCGCGCTGCACGCCAACGTGCTGGACGTGTTCGCCGAAGCCGGCGTGCAGATCATGTCGCCGCACTACCTGGGCGATCCGGCGGACCCGAAGGTGCCGCCACCGGCCCGCTGAAGAAGGCCGGTCAGCGGCGCACCTGCAGCCGCAGCATGCTGCTGCGCTCCCACACCGCGGTTTCCTCGTCGAGCAGGTACAGGGTGCGGGGGTGGGTGTCGGTCCAGGTCGACGGCACGGTCAGCACCGCGACCTTGTCCTTGCGGGACAGGGTGACGCGGGTCGGGTCCACCGCCTGGCGGGCGTGGCAGCCGATGATGGCCAGGCGCAGGCACATCACCTGCCAGGCGAACGATTCGTCGCTCAGCTGCAGCTCGACCTTGCGCAGGCCGCCGCGCTGCGCGAGCACGAGTTCGGCGAGCCGGCGCTGCTCGGACTGCGAGAAGCCGGCCGCGTCGGCGTGGCCCAGCAGGTAGGCGCTGTGGCGGTGGTGGTCGTGGTGCGAGACCATCATGCCGATCTCGTGCAGCGCGCAGGCCCAGGCGAGCTGGCGCACGCGGGCCGTGTCGGCCGCGGGCTCCACCTGGCCGAACAGCGTGGACGCGACCGAGGCCACGCGCTGGGCCTGGGCCGTGTCCACCTCGAAGCGGCGCTGCAGCTCCTGCACGGAGGCGTCGCGCATGTCGTTGCCGCGGGCGCCGGCCTGGGTGCCTTCACGGCGTTCGTCGAGGTCGAAGATCACGCCCTGGCGCAGCGCACCGCGCGCCGGCTGCAGCGCGTCGATGCCGAAGTGCGTGGCGAGGGTGTAGAGGATCGCGAGGCCGCCGCCGAGCACGGCGCGGCGGTCGTCCTTCAGGCCCGTGAGCGCGAGGCGGTCGGCGCGGCCGGCCTTGAGGCACTGCGCGATGCACCAGCGCAGCCCGTCGGGCGTGATGGCGCCGTCGGTGATGCCGTTGGCCTGCAGCAGCTGCGACACGGCCCCGGCCGTGCCGGACGAGCCGAGCGCCTCGGTCCACAGCGACCGGGCGAAGGGCGCCAGGGCCTCCTCGAACTCGGCGCCGGCGGCGATCTGGGCGTTGCGGAACGCCTGTTCGGTGAACTTGCCGTCGGGGAAGAAGCGCAGCGACAGGCTCACGCTGCCCACCTGGAACGACTCGGCACGCTGCGGCGTGCGCCCGCACCCGAGGATCATCTCGGTGGAGCGGCCGCCGATGTCGATCACGAGGCGGGGCTGCTCGGACGGCTGCAGCCGGGCCACGCCGGCGTAGATCAGGCGCGCTTCCTCGCGGCCGGAGATGACCTCGATGGGGTGGCCCAGCACGGTCTGCGCGCGGGCGAGGAACAGGTCGCGGTTGCGGGCTTCACGCAGCGTCTGCGTGGCCACGGCCCGCACCTGGCCCGGCGCGTAGCCGGCCAGCCGCTGGGCGAACCGCGCGAGGCAGGCGAGGCCGCGGGCGGCGGCTTCTTCCGTGAGCATGCCGTCGGTGTCGAGGCCGGCGCCCAGGCGCACGGTTTCCTTCAGGTACTCGACGCGCTTGTAGCGCCCCGGGGTGATCTGGCCGATCTCGAGTCGGAAACTGTTCGAGCCGATGTCGATGGCGGCGAGGTCGTTGGGAAAGGCGGTGGGGCGCGGAGAACTCATGGCCGTGATTGTCCGGTGTTTTTGTGGCACCTCGACGGCCGACCCGCGAACAAGGCTGTCCCGGCACCGGAATTGCGTTCCTTCCTAGAATGCGACGCTTTCCCGTCAACCCGTTCGCAACCCAGGAGTCCCCCTCATGAGCCGTTCCGAGTTCGACAGCCTCACCCCCACCCGTGACTTCACCCGCCGCAGCTTCGTCCAGACGGCCGTGGGTTCGGGCTTCGCCGCCGCCGTGCTGCCCGTCAGCGCGCAGACCATCACCACCGACACGGCCGGCCTGACCGCCGGTGTCGTCAACATCCCGGTGGGCGGCAGCAGCATCCCCGCCTACCGCGCGGCGCCCGCCGGCAAGACCGGGTTGCCGGTCATCCTCGTGCTGTCGGAGATCTTCGGCGTGCACGAGCACATCGCGGACGTGGCCCGCCGCTTCGCCAAGCTCGGCTACCTCGCGATCGCGCCCGAGCTGTTCATCCGCCAGGGCGACGCCAAGGCGTACACCGACATCCCGAAGCTGCAGGCCGAGGTGATCTCGAAAGTGCCCGACGAGCAGGTGCTGGCCGACCTCGACGCCTCCGTCGCCTGGGCCAAGGCGAACGGCGGCGACACCTCGCGCCTGGGTGTCACCGGGTTCTGCTGGGGCGGCCGCATCACGTGGCTCTACGCCGCCCACAACCCGGCGGTGAAGGCCGGCGTGGCCTGGTACGGCCGGCTGGTGGGCAACTCGACGCCGCTCACGCCGAACCACCCGTTGGACGTGGCCGGCAAGTTGGCCGGCCCCGTGCTGGGTCTCTATGGCGGCGCCGATGCGGGCATTCCGCTTGACAGCGTTGATAAGATGAAGGCGGCCCTGGCCTCGGGCAGCCCGGCGGCGAAGAAATCGGAGTTCGTCGTGTACCCCGATACCCCGCACGCCTTCCACGCCGACTACCGGCCCAGCTACCGCAAGGAAGCGGCCGAGGACGGCTGGAAACGGGCGGTCGCCTGGTTCAAGGCCAACGGGGTGGCCTGAAAACCACCTCGCTCCAGGCTCTGCGAAGGCCGCGCACCGCGCGGCCTTTTGTTGTTTTCCCTGCCGATTTGACAACGTGACGGTTCGCGCATGACGCTCCTGTACATCCTGGCGGCCACCTTCTTGGGTGGACTGCTCTCGGTCGTGATCGCGGCCAGCCTGACCGTCGGCGTGCTGTCGAAGGTGGTGCATCACCTCGTCAGCCTGTCCACCGGCGTGCTGCTCGGCACCGCGCTGCTGCACGTGCTGCCCGAGGCCTTCGAGAGCAGCGCCAGCCCGCACTCGCTGTTCCTCACGCTGCTGGCCGGCCTGCTGTTCTTCTTCCTGCTCGAGAAAGCGGAGCTGTACCGCCACGGCCACCACCACGAGAACGACCACCACCACCACCACCACGGCTTCGACCGCCACCAGGCGGGGCGGGGCGGCTGGAGCGTGCTGGTGGGCGACAGCATCCACAACTTCTGCGACGGCATCATCATCGCCGCGGCCTTCCTGACCGACTGGCACCTGGGCGTCGTCACCGCGGCGGCCATCATCGCCCACGAGATCCCGCAGGAGGTGGGCGACTACATCGTGCTGCTCAACGCCGGCCTGTCGCGCAAGAAGGCGCTGCTCTACAACGCGGCCTCGGGCCTCGCGGCCGTGCTGGGCGGCCTCGTGGGTTACTTCGTCGTGGGCCCGTGGGAGCAGCTGTTCCCGTACATGCTCGTCGTCGCCTCCAGCAGCTTCATCTACGTCGCCGTGGCCGACCTGATCCCGCAGCTGCAGCACCGGCTGCCGCTGCGGGAGACGCTCGCGCAGATCGCCTGGCTGGCGGTGGGCCTGACCATCACGATGCTGATCGTGGGGTCGTTGCATTCGGGTGGCGGGCACGCCCATTAGGGCCTGTTCAACGTTGCAAATCCTCGCCGGGGACGTCCTCGGCTGCGGTTTGCGCCTTGTTCACGGCCTTTCTGGCCACAACGCACAGGCTTCCGCAGGGTGAACAGGTCCTAAGATCCCGGAACTTCCGGGCCCAGCCGCAGTCTGCCAGGGCGTTCCCGTCGTCCGTGAGGGCTGTCGATGTTCCGTTCGTGGCGTCACCTGCTGTGCCTTCTGGCGGCCCTGCTTCCGGCGTGGGCCGCCGCGCAATCCGCGGTGGTGACCACCGACCACGTGCGCGCCGAACTGCTGGCCCACGCCCCCGAAGGCGTGGCGCCGGGCAAGCCGCTGTGGCTCGGCCTGTCCATCGACCACCAGCCGAAGTGGCACACCTACTGGAAGAACCCGGGCGACTCGGGCCTGCCCACCACGTTCAAGTGGACGCTGCCCGAGGGTGTCCAGGCCGGCCCCATCGAATGGCCGGTGCCGTTGCCGCTGCCGTTCGGCCCGCTGATGAACCACGGCTACGACGGCCAGGTGCTGTTGCCCGTGGCGGTGACGCTCGCACCGGGCACGGGCGACGTCGACGTGGCGCTGCGGGCCGACTGGCTCGTCTGCAAGGACGTCTGCATTCCCGAATCGGGTGAGTTCCGCCTGCGGTTGCCGGCTCGGTCGGTGATCGATGCCGAGGCGAAACGCTTCGAGGCCGCGCGGGCCCAGGCCCCGGTCGAACCGTCGGGCGCGAAGGGTTCGGCGCGGGTCGACGGCGAGGTGCTGGCGGTCGAGGTCGACGGCCTGCCCGCCGTGGCCCAGGGCCGCACGCTGCGCTTCTTCCCCGAGCTGGGCGGCGTGGTCGACCCGGCCGCACCGGTCGAGCAACGCTGGGATGGCGGCCGCTGGGTCGCCCGCGTGCCGCTGTCGCCGCAGCGCTCCGAAAGCCCCGAGACGCTGGCGGTGGTGCTGGCGGATGCCGCGCGGCCGGGCGGCTGGCGGGTGGGTGTGCCGGTGGCGGGGCCCTGGCCCACGCCCGGTGCACCCACGACCGCGCCCGAACCCTTGCCGGTCTCGGAACCGCCCGCATCGCTCGCCGCATCGATGGGCCTCGCGCTGCTCGGCGGCCTGCTGCTGAACCTGATGCCCTGCGTGTTCCCGATCCTGTCGCTGAAGGTGCTCGGCTTCGCGAAGGCCGGCCAGGACCGCCGCGTGCTCGCCGCGCAGGGCCTCGCGTACACCGCCGGTGTGGTCGTGTCCTTCCTCGCGCTGGCCGGCCTGCTGCTGGCGCTGCGCGCCGGCGGCGAGGCGCTCGGCTGGGGCTTCCAGCTGCAGTCGCCGCTGTTCGTGGCGGGGCTGGCCGTGGTGTTCACGCTGATCGGGTTGAACCTCGCCGGCGTCTTCGAGTTCGGCTCGGTGCTGCCCGGCAGCCTCGCGTCGCTCCGGCTGCACCATCCGCTGGCCGACCAGGCACTGACCGGTGTGCTCGCGGTGGCGGTCGCGTCGCCGTGCACCGCGCCGTTCATGGGCGTGGCCCTGGGGGCCGCGCTGACGCTGCCGACCGTCGAGGCGCTGGCCGTGTTCGCGGCGCTCGGGTTCGGCATGGCCTTGCCGTACCTCGCCGCGAGCCTCGTGCCCGCCGTCGCCCGCGCGCTGCCTCGGCCGGGCGCGTGGATGGCCCGCTTCAAGGTCGCGATGGCATTCCCGATGTTCGCCACCGTCGTGTGGCTCGTGTGGGTGCTGGGCCAGCAGGCGGGCATCGACGGGGCGGCCGGGTTGCTCGCGGTGCTGGTCGCGGTGGCCTTCGTGATGTGGGCGCTGGGCTCGCCGGGCATCGGCGCGCGCGGTCGGGTGGTGCTGGGTGCGGTGGCCGTGCCGGTGCTGGTGGTCGCGGTGCTGTGGGCCTGGCCCGGTCTCGACGACGCGCGGGCGCCCCGCGCGGCCGTGCCGGAGGTCTCGGCCGACTGGCAGGCCTGGAGCCCCGAGGCGGTGGCCTCGGCCCGGGCCGAGGGCCGCCCCGTGTTCGTCGACTTCACCGCGGCCTGGTGCGTGACCTGCCAGTTCAACAAGCGCACCGCGCTCGCCGACCCCGCCGTGCTGGCGCAGGCGCGCGACGCGGGCGTGCTGCTGCTGCGCGCCGACTGGACGCGCCGCGACCCCGTCATCACCCGCGAACTCACGCGACTCGGCCGCAGCGGCGTGCCGGTGTACGCGCTCTACGCCCGGCCGGACCAGCCGCCGCGCCTGCTGCCGGAAGTGCTCCGTGCGGCCGACGTGCGGGAGGCCCTGGCCGGAATCCCCACCGCCCGCGACGGCGGGCCGACCTCAAGGAGCCCTTCATGAAGAACCACTGGAAACTCGGTGTGCTGGGTGTGGCGCTGCTGGCCGCCAGCGGCGCGATGGCGCAGGCGGCCGTGGGCAAGCCCGCGCCGGCCTTCACGGCCACCGACCTCGCCGGCAAGCCCGTCGCGCTGTCCGACTTCAAGGGCAAGTACGTCGTGCTCGAGTGGACGAACCCCGAGTGCCCCTTCGTCAAGAAGCACTACGACAGCGGCAACCTGCCTGCCACGCAGAAGGACGCCACCGCCAAGGGCGTGGTGTGGCTGTCGATCCAGACGGTGCCGTCGGCCGACCCCAAGGCGCGCACCGAACTGCAGTCGTGGCAGGCCACCAAACACGCGGCCGCCACCGCGTCGGTGATCGACGACGGCAGCATCGGGAAGGCCTACCGTGCCGCCACCACGCCGCACCTCTACATCGTCGATCCCAAGGGCCAGCTGATCTACGCCGGCGCCATCGACAGCAAGCCCACGTCGAACCCCGCCGACATCGCCGGGGCCACGAACTACGTGAACCAGGCCCTCGGCGAGGCGCTGGCCGGCAAGCCGGTGAGCCAGCCGGTGACGAAGGCGTACGGCTGCACGGTGAAGTACCCGACCTGACGCGGCGGCCGCAATGGGTCCCGGCGTTCGCCGGGGCGACCGTTCCGGCTCAAGGTTTCCGTTCCGTGGCCGATAGGGAAGGATCCATGTCCGGTGCAACGGCGCGCCGACGTGGCCGGGCGTCGGGGTGAACCATCGGGTGGTCCGCACGGCCGCCCCTGGAGATCTCCCGCCATGAGCCACGTTTCCCGCCCCCCGTCTTCTCCCGTCCGCACGGACGCGGCCGACCTGTCCGTCATCGATCGCACCGGCGACCTCGTCATGTGGATCACGCTGCTGTGCAGCTCGCTGGCCTCCCTGGCCATCGGGTACCACTTCGGCACCTTCGGCCTCGCCGCGGTCACCAGCCTGTTCCTGATGCTGTTCGGCACGGCCGCCATCGCAACGATGCGCGGCCGCCGCGCGGCGCGCATCGTGCTCACGGTCTGCAACGTCGCCGCCATCGCGCTGCACATCCAGCTCGGACGCGGCACCATCGAGTTCCACTTCGGCGTGTTCGTGCTGCTGGGCCTCATCCTGGTCTACCGCGACTGGCGCCCGCTCGTGTTCGCCGCCGGCCTGTTCGCCGTGCACCACGTGCTGTTCGACCGCCTGCAGGCCTTGAACCTGGGGGTGTACTGCACGCCCGAGCCCGACCTGCTCAAGACGATGATGCATGCCATCTACGTGGTGACGCAGACGGCCATCGAGGTGGTCCTCGCGATCGGCCTGCGCCGCGCCGCCATCGAGGCGGCCGAGCTGTCGGCGCTCGTGCGCAGCGTCGACCGTGACGGCCTGCTGAACCTCGACGTGGCCGACGTGCCGGTGTCGGCGCCGACGGCGGTGATGCTCAAGGCGACGCTCGGCAAGGTCGAGGCCGCGATGGCCGACGTGGGCCTCGCCGCCGCCACCGTGGAGGAGGCCGCCACCGAGATCGCCAACGGCAACCTCGACCTCAGCCAGCGCACCGAAGAACAGGCCACGAACCTGCAGGCCACCGTCTCGTCGATGGAACAGCTCACGGGCCACGTGATGGGCACCGCCGAGACCGCGAGCACCGCGAACCGCCTGGCCGACAACGCGTCGGCCGCGGCCGCCGAGGGCAGCGAGGTGGTCGGGCGTGTGGTGGGCACGATGGACGACATCTCCGCCTCGTCGCGCAACATCGCCGACATCATCGGGGTCATCGACGGCATTGCGTTCCAGACGAACATCCTCGCGCTCAACGCCGCGGTGGAAGCCGCGCGTGCGGGCGAGCAGGGCCGCGGCTTCGCCGTGGTGGCCGGCGAGGTGCGGGCGCTGGCCCAGCGCTCCTCGGTGGCCGCGAAGGAGATCCGTGCGCTGATCGCGCGCTCGACCGAACGCGTGGACGCGGGGACCGACCTCGTGGGCGAAGCGGGCTCCCGCATGGCCGACATCGTCGAGCAGGCGCGCCGCGTGAGTTCGCTGATCGGCGAGATCTCGGTGGCCTCGGGACGGCAGAGCGAGGGCATCTCGCGCATCGGCGAGTCGGTCAGCCTGCTCGACCAGGCGACGCAGCAGAACGCCGCGCTCGTGGAAGAAAGCGCGGCCGCCGCGGAAAGCCTGAAGATGCAGGCGCGGCGCCTCAACGCGGTGGTGCGCCGCTTCCTGCTGGCGCCGCGTTCCCTCGGGACCTGACGGCTCCGTGCTTCAGCGCACGACCAGGACCGGGATCTTGGTGTGCGTGAGCACCTTCTGGGTCTCGCTGCCCAGCAGCAGCGCGGTCACGCCGCGCCGCCCGTGCGAGGCCATCACGATCAGGTCGCAGGCCTTGTGCTGCGCGTGTTCGATGATGGCTTCCCAGGGGTGCAGCGCCTCGATGGTGTGCGTCTCGCACACCACGCCCTGCGCCTCGGCCAGCGCGGCGACCTCGGCGACGCGGCTGGCCGCGATGCGCTCCTGCGCCTCGAAGAACTCCTGCGGCGGCGTGGGCTGCATCTCCGAGATGGCGCTGTAGGGGAACGGCTCCTTCACGCTGAGCACGTAGACACGGGCGCCCAGGGAGGCTGCCAGTGACAGGGCGCTGGCGACGGACTTCTGCGTGATGTCCGAACCGTCGGTGGGGACCAGGATGCGTTGGAACATGGTGGACCTCCTTGCGGATGCAACGGCCCCAGCGTAGACCGGCCGCGATGGCCGGTCAATGACGGATGTCCTACGCGGCCGGGCTCTTCTCCACCGGGCGGGCCGGGTCGGCCGACCATTCGCTCCACGACCCCGGGTACAGCGTGGCCGTGCCGAGCCCGGCGACTTCCATCGCGAGCACGTCGTGGCAGGCCGTGACCCCGGAGCCGCACGACACGACCACCGTTCCCGGCGCGGCGCCGTCGACCAGCGGGGCGTACTCGGCGCGCAGCTGCGCGGCCGGCTTGAAGGTGCCGTCGGCCTGCAGGTTGTCCTTGAAGAAGCGGTTGCGGGCGCCGGGGATGTGGCCGGCGACGCGGTCGATGGGTTCGACGTCGCCCCGGTAGCGTTCGGGCGCGCGGGCGTCGAGCAGGCGCAGGCCGGTCAGGCGGGCGAGGACCGTGTCGGCGTCGAGCGTGGGCATGGCCGGCGCGGGCGGCGGCGTGATGGCCACCGGAGTGGGCACGGGCACGTCGGTGGCGAGCGAGCCGCCGGCGCGCACCCAGGCGTCGACGCCGCCGTCGAGCAGCGCCACCCGCGTGTGACCCATCCAGCGCAGCACCCACCACGCACGCACCGCGAACATGCCGGCCTGGCGGTCGTACACCACCACGTCGCGGTCCGGGCCGATGCCGACCGAGGCCATCCACGCGGCGTATTCGTCGCGCGTGCGCAGCGGATGGCGGCCGTTCATGCCGGTCTTCGCGCCCGACAGGTCGCGGTCGAGGTGCGCGTACAGCGCGCCGGGCAGGTGGCCCAGCGCATACGCCTGTTCGCCGGCCGCGGCGTCGGCGAGGTCGAAGCTGCAGTCGAGCAGCAGCGGGGCAGGGGACGCGCCCTGCAGCGCGGAGGCGGAGATCAGCGGCGTGTCCATGGCGTCGTGGCCCTCAGGTCTCGTTCATGATCGTGGTGTCGGTCTTGTTCGTGACCTTGGTGCGTAGCATGGTGGCTGCGACCCCGGCGCCGATGATCAGCGCCATGCCGGCCAGCGCCATCCACGTGACCGGGTCGTCGAACAGCAGCACGCCGTAGCCGAACGCGAACGCGATGCCCAGGTACTGCAGGCTCGCGTTGACGAGCGTGCGGCCCGTGGCGTACGCGCGGGTCATCAGCAGCTGGGCCGTGGTGGCGAGCAGGCCCACGGCGACGAGCAGCCCCGCGCCCTTCCAGGTGTGGGCGTGGAAGCCGTCGTTGAGCAGCGTCATGCCCGCGCCGGCCACCACACCGCCCAGCGAGAAGTAGAAGACGGTGCGGTACTCGGGCTCGCCGGCCCGGCCGAGGGCCGTGACCTGCAGGTAGGCCGTCGCCGAGATCATCCCGGAGATCAGTCCCACGAGGCCGTGCCACAGCTGCTGCTGGTCGATGGTGGGGCGCAGCACGAGCGCCACGCCGCCGAAGCCGAGCAGGATGGTGGCGACCACCTTGCCGTCGACCCGGGTGGTGCCCAGCGCCACGGCGCCGCCGATCAGGAACAGCGCCATCCACACCGACGACATGTAGTTCAGCGTCATCGACGTGGCGAGCGGCAGGTTGCCGATGGAATAGAACCACATGCACAGGGCCGTGACACCCGTGAGCGAGCGCCAGAAGTGCATGCCGGGCACGCCGGTGCGCAGCGTGCCGCCGCGGATGCGGCTGACGACGAACAGCATCGTGGCCCCGATCAGGCCGCGGTAGAAGACGATCTCGCCGGTGCCGTAGAGGCTGGAGGCGAGCTTGACGCACACCCCCATCGTGGCGAACAGGAAGGTCGCCAGGACCATCAGGGCTGAAGGGGGCATCAGGCGCGGAAATTCATCGTTCGGCGGTACCAGGCATGGAACTCGCGCATGCCGTCTTCCATCGGGGATTGATAGGGACCCACTTCGTTGTCGCCGCGCTCGTGCAGCGCCTTGCGGCCGGCGTCCATGCGCAGGGCGATCTCGTCGTCCTCGATGCAGGTCTCCAGGTAGGCGGCCTGCTGGGCGTCGACGAAGTCGCGCTCGAACGCGTGGATTTCCTCGGGGTAGTAGAACTCCACCACGTTGACGGTCTTCTGCGGCCCCTTCGGGTACAGCGCCGAGACCACCAGCACGTGCGGATACCACTCGATCATGATGTTCGGGTAGTAGGTGAGCCAGATGGCCCCGCGCTCGGGCGGCACGCCGTTGCGGAACGCGAGCACGGCGTCGTGCCACTTGCGGTACACGTCCGAGCCCGCTTTCACGAGGGCGTTGTTCGTGCCCACGGTCTGCACCGAGTGGTGCCTGCCGAACTCCCATTCGAGGTCGTCGCAGGTGACGAACTGGCTCAGGCCGGGGTGGAACGGGCCCACGTGGTAGTCCTCGAGGTACACCTCGATGAACGTCTTCCAGTTGTAGTCGCACTCGTGCACGTGCACGCGGTCGAGCACGTAGCCGTCGAAGTCGAGTGCGGCACGCGGGCCGATCTGGCCCAGCTCGGCGGCGATGTCGCGGCCGTTGTCCTCGAAGATCAGGCCGTTCCAGCTGCGCGTCTTGTAGGCGTTCAGGTGGAGGCAGGGGTCTTCGGGGAAGTGGGGGGCGCCCACCAGCTGGCCCTTCAAGTCGTAGGTCCAGCGGTGCAGGGGGCACACGATGTTCTTGCCGGTGTTGCCGCGCCCGCGCAGCATCACCGCCTGGCGGTGGCGGCAGACGTTGGACAGCAGCTTGATCCCTTCGGCGGTGCGCACGAGCGCGCGGCCTTCCCCTTCCTGGGGCAGGGCGTAATGGTCGCCGACCTCGGGCACGGCGAGTTCATGGCCGAGGTAGCGGGGACCGTGCTGGAAGATCAGCTCCATCTCGCGGCGATGGAGGTCGTCGTCGAAGTAGGCTGCTACGGGGAGTTGCGAGCGATGCTGCTCGAGAGCTTCGAGGGTGAGGCTCAGGTCGGACATGATCCCGAGGATCTCCTATAACCGATGTTCACGGCCACCCCCGGGGGGTGACCGCAGGAGTGGGATGTCTCGCTGCGCACGGCGCGTTTTTATCAGCGAGGCCGGGGATTGTAACGGATGGGGCGGTTCCCCTCTACCTAGGACGCCGAGCAGCCCTCCGTGCAAGACCCCCATTGCGGGGAAGCTACAGGCGGTAACCCGGGATGTCCCGCCGAGTCCGGCCTGACTACAATCCCCTATTTCCTTCGCACGATGGCCAAAGCTCCCCCCGCCCCGACCGCTGCTCAGCTGCCCGACAGCTATGAAGAAGCCCTGGCCGAGCTGGAACGCCTCGTGGCAGCGATGGAGGGCGGGCAATTGCCGCTCGACGCGCTGCTCGGCAGCTATCGCCGAGGGGCCGAACTGTTGAATTTCTGCCGTTCGAGACTGGACGCCGTGGAAACCCAGGTCCGGTTGCTCGAGGACGGTCAGCTGAAACCCTGGACTGATTCATGAGCTTGTTTTCCGTAGCCGCTGCCTCCGTGCCGCAGTCGGTGCCCTTCGACGCGTGGCTCCGGGCCGAGCTGGACACCGTCGAGTCGGCGCTGTCGGCCTGGGTGCCCGGCACCGCGCCGGCCGGCCTCGGCCAGGCCATGCGCTATGGCGTGCTCGACGGCGGCAAGCGCCTGCGCCCGCTGCTGGTGCTGGCCGCCGCCCAGGCGGTGGGTGGCCACCGCGAGGCCTCGCTGCGCGCCGCCTGCGCGGTCGAGCTGATCCATGCCTATTCCCTCGTGCACGACGACATGCCGTGCATGGACAACGACGTGCTGCGCCGGGGCAAGCCCACGGTGCACGTGCAGTTCGGCGAGGCCCAGGCCATGCTGGCGGGTGACGCCATGCAGGCGCTCGCCTTCGAAGTGCTCACGCCCGACGAAGGGGTGCCCGCGGCCCTGCAGGCCAAGCTGTGCTCGCTGCTGGCCCGCTCGGCCGGCCACGCCGGCATGGCCGGCGGCCAGGCCATCGACCTCGCGAGCGTCGGCGTGCCGCTGAACGAGCAGGCCCTGCGCGACATGCACCACCGCAAGACCGGCGCCCTGCTGCAGGGCAGCGTGCTGATGGGGGCTGCCTGCGGCGACCTGACCCCCGCCGCCTGGTCGGCCCTGGCCGACTACGGCGATGCCGTGGGCCTCGCCTTCCAGGTGGTCGACGACATCCTCGATGTCACGCAGGCCTCGGAAACGCTCGGCAAGACCGCCGGCAAGGACATGGACAACAACAAGCCCACCTACGTGAGCATCCTCGGCCTGCCGGCCGCGCGTGCCCACGCGGAGGAACTGCGCAACAAGGCGCAGGCGGCGCTCGCGCGAAGCGGCATCGCCAACGTCGAACGCCTGAAGGTGCTGGCCGACAAGGTCGTGGAAAGAGACAACTGATGAATCCCACCCTCCTGCAAAAGATCGACGGCCCGGCCGACCTGCGCGGCCTGTCGCGGCTGGAACTCAAGCAGCTCTCCGCCGAGCTGCGCGACTTCCTGCTGCAGAGCGTCTCGCAGACCGGCGGCCACCTGTCGTCGAACCTGGGCACGGTCGAGCTGACCATCGCGCTGCACCACGTGTTCAACACGCCGCAGGACCGCATCGTCTGGGACGTGGGCCACCAGACCTACCCGCACAAGATCCTCACGGGACGCCGCGACCGCATGTCGACGCTGCGCCAGCTGGGTGGCCTGTCGGGCTTCCCGCGCCGCGACGAGAGCGAGTACGACACCTTCGGCACCGCCCACTCGTCCACCTCCATCTCGGCCGCGCTCGGCATGGCCGTGGCCGCGAAGATGAAGGGCGAGGACCGCCGCTCCATCGCCGTGATCGGCGACGGCGCCATGACGGCCGGCATGGCCTTCGAGGCCCTGAACAACGCCGGGGTCGCGGGCGCCAACATGATCGTGGTGCTCAACGACAACGACATGTCGATCTCCCCGCCGGTCGGGGCGCTCAACCGCTACTTCGCCCGCCTGATGAGCGGCAAGTTCTACGCCACGGCGCGCGACACCGCGAAGAACGTGCTGAAGAACGCCCCGCCGCTGTTCGAGCTGGCGCGCCGCCTGGAAGAGCACGCGAAGGGCATGGTCGTGCCGTGCACGATCTTCGAGGAGTTCGGCTTCACGTACTTCGGTCCCATCGACGGCCACGACCTCGACTCGCTCGTGCCCACGCTCGAGAACCTGCGCGACATGAAGGGCCCGCTGTTCCTGCACGTCGTCACGAAGAAGGGCTACGGCTACAAGCTCGCCGAGGCCGACCCCGTCGCGTACCACGGCCCGGGCAAGTTCAACCCGGCCGAGGGCCTGAAGAAGCCCGCGGGCGTGCCCAAGACCACCTTCACCCAGGTCTTCGGCCAGTGGCTGTGCGACATGGCCGCCGCCGACGAACGCCTGGTGGGCATCACGCCCGCGATGCGCGAAGGCTCGGGCATGGTCGAGTTCGAACAGCGTTTCCCGAAGCGGTACCACGACGTGGGCATCGCCGAGCAGCACGCCGTCACGTTCGCGGGCGGCCTCGCCTGCGAGGGCATGAAGCCCGTCGTGGCCATCTACTCCACCTTCCTGCAGCGCGCGTACGACCAGCTCGTGCACGACGTCGCCATCCAGAACCTCCCGGTGGTGTTCGCCCTCGACCGCGCGGGCCTGGTCGGTGCCGATGGCGCCACGCACGCGGGCAACTACGACATCGCCTTCCTGCGCTGCATCCCGAACGTCAGCGTGCTGACCCCGGCCGACGAACGCGAGTGCCGCCAGCTGCTGAGCACCGCCTACGCGCAGAACCACCCGGTGGCCGTGCGCTACCCGCGTGGCGCGGGCGTGGGTGTGGTGCCGGGCGACGGCCTCGAGACCCTGCCCTGGGGCAAGGGCGAGGTGCGCCGCCGCGGCGAACGTGTGGCCATCCTCGCATTCGGCACGCTGCTGTACCCCGCGCTCGAAGCCGCCGAGAAGCTCGGCGCCACGGTGGCGAACATGCGCTACGCCAAGCCGCTCGACGCGGCCCTGGTGGCCGAGCTGGCCCGCACCCACGACGCCCTCGTCACGGTGGAAGACGGCTGCGTGATGGGTGGCGCGGGCAGCGCGGTGCTCGAAGCCCTGCAGGCCGCCGGCCTGAACGTGCCCGTGCTGGTGCTGGGCCTGCCCGACCAGTTCATCGAACACGGCGACCCGGTCAAGCTGATGAGCCTGAACGGGCTCGACGCCGCCGGCATCGAGGCCTCGGTCATCAAGCGTTTCGGTGCGAAGCCCGCGCTGCTGCGCCCGGCCGCGAACCACTGACACCGAGACACGGCGCGGAACCAATCCGCGCCCGGCCCGGTCCGAGACCGGGCCCCCATCACTCCTGCACCGCATGAACTGGCCCTACGAACTGCAGATCGGCTGGCGCTACACGCGCGCGGGACGCGCTGGCCGGCGCAACGGCTTCATCTCCTTCATCTCCGGCGTGTCCATGCTCGGCATCGGGCTCGGCGTCGCCGCGCTCATCATCGTGCTGTCGGTGATGAACGGCTTCCAGAAGGAAGTCCGCGACCGCATGCTGTCGGCCATCGCCCACATCGAGGTGGTCGACGCCTATGGCGCCGCGCTGCCCGACTGGCAGGCCACCGCCGCGAAGGCGCGCGAGAACCCGCAGGTGATCGGCGCGGCCCCCTTCATCGCGATGCAGGCCCTGATCGCCCGCGGCGAGGACATGCGCGGCGCCGTCGTGCGCGGCATCTCGCCGAACGACGAGGCCACGGTCACCGAGGTGGCCGCGAAGCTGAAGGACACCACCCTCGCGAAACTCGTCCCCGGCCAGTGGGGCATCGTGCTGGGCGTGGAACTCGCGCGGTCCCTGGGCGTGCGCGAGGGCGACAACGTCACCATCGTGGCCCCGGGCGGCCAGGTCACGCCGGCCGGCGTGGTGCCCCGCCTGAAGCAGGTCACCGTCGTCGGCACCTTCGACTCGGGCCACTACGAGTACGACAGCACGCTCGCGATGATCCACCTGGACGACGCGGCCAAGCTGTTCCGCCTCGAGGGCCCCTCCGGCGTTCAGCTGCGCCTGAAGAACCTGCACGACGCCCGCGACGTGGGCGCGCAGCTGTCGCAGGTGCTGGGCCCCGAGGTCTCGGTGCGCGACTGGACCCGCACCAACCGCAACTGGTTCTCGGCCGTGCAGCTCGAGAAGCGGCTGATGTTCATCATCCTCACGCTGATCGTCGCGGTGGCCGCGTTCAACCTCGTCTCCACGCTCGTGATGACGGTGACCGACAAGCGCGCCGACATCGCGATCCTGCGCACCCTCGGCGCCACGCCGCGTTCCATCATGGGCATCTTCATGGTGCAGGGCGCGCTGTCCGGCGTGATCGGCACGCTGGCCGGCGTGATGCTCGGGCTGCTGGTGTCGTTCAACATCGGCACCCTCGTGCCGGCGCTCGAGCGGCTGCTCAACACCAGCTTCCTGCCGGGCAGCATCTACCTGATCAGCCGCATGCCCAGCGACCCGCAGTGGGGCGACATCCTGCCCATCACGCTGATCTCGCTCGTGCTCGCCTTCCTCGCCACGCTGTACCCCAGCTGGCGCGCCAGCCGCGTCCAACCCGCCGAGGCCCTGCGTTATGAATGACCCCGTGATCGAGGCCGTCGGCCTGCACAAGCGGTTCGACGAAGGCGGGCTCGACGTGCAGGTGCTGCAGGGCGTGGACCTGCGCGTGGCGCGCGGCGAGGCCGTGGCCGTCGTCGGCGCGTCCGGCTCCGGCAAGAGCACGCTGCTGCACCTGCTGGGCGGCCTCGAGGCGCCGAGCCGCGGCACCGTGCGCCTGGCCGGCCGCGACTTCGCCCACATGGGCGCGGCCGAGCAGGGCCAGTGGCGCAACCAGCACCTCGGTTTCGTCTACCAGTTCCACCACCTGCTGCCCGAGTTCAGCGCGCTCGACAACGTGGCGATGCCGCTGCGGGTGCGCCGCCTGCCGGTCGAGCAGGCCCGCGACAAGGCCCGGGCCGTGCTGGCCCAGGTGGGCCTGGCCGGCCGGGTGGACCACCGTCCGGCCCAGCTGTCCGGCGGGGAGCGCCAGCGCGTGGCCATCGCCCGGGCCCTGGCCGGCAACCCGGCCTGCGTGCTGGCCGACGAGCCCACCGGCAACCTCGACCGCCGCACCGCCGACACCGTGTTCGCGTTGATGATGGACCTGGCCCGCGAACACGGCACGGCCTTCGTGATGGTCACGCACGACGAATCGCTGGCCGCTCGCTGCCACCGCGTGCAACACCTGACGCTCGGGCATCTGTCCTGACGGTAACGAATCGTGAATAATTCACCGTGGCGCGCACTGCGTGCCACGGTGGAGTTTTTCCACGGTTGAGGAAAGCCGCAGGGCTGTGGTGTACTGCGCACGTTCAACGGACGAGCCAGACGGAGACACTGCGGGCCCGATGATCAAGACAACGCAACGCGGCCCCGCCTGGGGGTGGTCGTTCCCGCTCGTCCTCCTGCTCGTCCTGCTCTGGCCGGCGGCGAGGGCGTGGGCACAGCCGCTGGAACTCCAGGGGCGCTGGGTGCAGCTCGCCCCGCAAGATGAACCGGCGGCTGCCGAGCGGCCCGTGTCCCAGGTCGCTCCCACCGGCGGGCGCTTCCGCTTCGAGGCCGAGTTCGTCGTGGGCCAGGTCGGCACGTACGTGGTCGACTTCAAGAACTCCAGCGTCATCCAGCACTTCACGCACCGCGTCTACGACGTGCGCGGTCCGCAGGTGGCCGAGGTGTCCGGCGGCATCGGCAGCCTCGAAGCCAACCCCTACATGCTGCGCCACGGCCGCGAGGTGGTGCTGGAGCCCGGGCGCTACCGGCTGGTCTCCGACCTCGACTCGCCGTTCTACCTCGCGAACCCCGAGCCGTACGTCGAACCCGCCGACACCTACCGCCAGTCCATCAAGCCCGGCAACGCGATCGTGCTGCTGTGCCTGGGCATCTTCCTCGGGCTGGGCGTGTACTACACGTGCCTCGCCGCGCTGCACCACCAGCGGGTGCACGCGATGTACGCGCTGTTCATCCTCGGCAACGTGCTCTACAACGGCACGGCGCTGCTGGCGTTCCGCGAGCTGTTCGGGTGGACCACGTTCTACCTGATCAGCGTGCCCATCCTGTTCTCCAACATCGCGTACATGGTGTTCGCGATCGGCCTGCTCGACATCCGCCTGCGCAGCGCGCCGAGGCTGTACCGCGCCGGCTGCGCCGTGATCGGGCTGATGGTGCTCTTCGTCGCGGTGGCGGCGGTCCGCCCGAACTGGTCGCTCGAACTCGACCGCATCGGCGTGGCGCTGTTCCTCGGCTTCGGCCTGGTCGCGGGCGCCGTGCAGTCCTTGCGCGGCAAGGTGCTGGCCCGGCTGTACCTGCTCGCGAACGTGGGCTTCTTCGTCTCGGGGCTGGCGTCGATCACGCTCGTGGACCTGCACGGCGTCTACGCGATCTTCATCGAGCACCTGGGCCTCGTGGCCGTCACCATCGAGGTGGTGCTGCTCGCGTTCGTGCTGTCCTACCAGTTCGGCCTGCTGCGCCGTGACAAGGAGGCCGCGCTGGCGCGGGCCGAGGGCAACCTGAAGCTCGCCTGCACCGACACGCTCACCGGCCTGCCCAACCGCTATGCGCTCGAGCTCGAGATGGAGCGGCTCCCGTCCGAGGGCAGCCTCACGTTCGTCGACCTCGACGGCCTCAAGCACTACAACGACCACTTCGGGCACGCGAGCGGGGACGAGCTGCTGCGGGCCTTCGCGCGCGACCTCGCCGAACGCCTGGGCGAGTCGGCCACGCTGCACCGGCTCGGAGGCGACGAGTTCGCCGCCACCACGCACGACGGCGACTTCGAACGCGTGGACCGGCTGCTGCACGAGACGATCGACGCGCTCAAGGCCTCCGGCTTCCCGCTCACCGGCGCCAGCAGCGGGTCGGTGCGGGTCTTCGAATGCACCCACCACGACCAGCTCAAGCACGTGGCGGACTCGCGCATGTACGAGAACAAGCGCCGCCGCCGCAAGGTGCGCGACCTCGACACCACGATGGAGGCGGACTCCATCTAGCGGGACAACGTTTTTCAAACCAAGAGGGGAGGGAAGAAGACATGCCCAAAGGCATCCGCTGGTCCTTGATCTGGCCCGTGCTGGCCACGCTGGTCGTGCCAATGATCGTCGCCTGGTTCGTGTACCCGGGCACCCACCTGCCGCCGGGCTTCGGCGTGTTCCCGCCCGCCTTCGTCGAGCAGATGCCGCCGTTCTGGCTGCCGTACTTCCTGCTCATGCTCGCGGTGGTGCTGGTGATCCTCGCGCTGCTGCTGTTCCCGTCCTGGTTCGGCTTCAAGCCGGTGGCACCGCCGGCACCCGTGGCGCCCGGGCCGCTGCCCTGGTGGTTCTGGGTGGGGGGTGTCGTCGGCGCCTTCTTCCTGTGGCTGATGTTCGCCCGCTTCACGGTGTTCGGCGACCTCGTCTACTACGCGTTCTCGCCGCTCTGGTGGGGCTTCATCCTCGTGCTGGACGGGCTCGTGTACCGCCGCACCGCGGGGCGCTCGCTGCTCGCCACGCGCCCGCACACGCTGTGGCTGAGCGCGCTCGTCTCCGTCGTGGGCTGGTACTACTTCGAGTTCGCGAACTACTTCGTGCTCGGCAACTGGTACTACCCGAACGGCCACATGCCGCAGCTGAGCCACGCGACGATCGTCGTGCTGTTCCTGGTCGCGTACACGACCGTGTGGCCCGCGATCTTCGAGTGGTACACGTTCCTGAACACCTTCCCGAAGCTGTCCGTGCGCTACGCCGACGGCCCGAAGCTGCGCCTGCCGGGCGGCCTGCTGGTGTGGGGCGGCCTCGCCGCCATCGCGCTGATGGTGGTGTTCCCGCTGCCGCTGTTCTGGGTCGTTTGGATCGGCCCGATGGCCGTGATCGTGGGGCAGATGCTGCGCGTGGGCGTGTGGACGCCGTTCACGGCGATGGGCGAGGGCAACTGGGCGCCCGCGATCCTCGTGGCACTGTCGTCGCTCTTCAACGGCTTCCTGTGGGAGTTCTGGAACTGGGGCAGCGCGCAGCCGCCGGGCCTCGCGCCCACGAACCCCAACTACTGGATCTACGACATCCCGTACGTCAACGTGATCCACCTCTGTGCCGAGATGCCGCTGCTGGGCTACTTCGGCTACCTGCCGTTCGGCGTGCTGGTGTGGGTGGTGTTCCTGTGGGCCGGCAAGCTGTTCGGGTTCGACGCCAGCCTCGGGCTGGGCGGCCAGCCGGTTCCGCAGGCCGTCACTGCGCCGGTGGCGCCGGGGTTCGTTCGGGAAAGTTGACCGAACCCACGCCAGGCGAGCGGCAGGTTTGACTCGCTTGGGGCGCTGTGGACGAGGGGGAAGGGGTGGCACGGTGCTTGTATGCCCGAGCCCGCTCGACCATTCGACTCACACCATCCCAGGGAGGGAAACCCATGAGCTTGTTCCATTTCGCGGCCGGCTTGGCCGTCGCTTGCGCCGCCATGCCCGCGCTTGCCGTTCCGTACGCCGAGGCCCGCATCGACTTCGCGGCCGTCACCTTCGGGCTCGAGGACATCACGCCCGAGCACGAGACGTTCGGCCTGAGCTACTGGCCGCCCACCATGTCGGCCGACGCCTGCATCCGTCCCGGCGAAGCCGCGATCTGCGGGGCCCCGGGCACGCCGTCCATCACCGGCGGCGGGGGGCCCGCCTACGTGCCGAAAACACACGTGACCACGGCCCTGGCCGACGGCACCACGGGCACGGCAACGTTTTCGACGCCGGGCTTGCGTTCGGAGCTGTCCGGCACCGGTGCCACCGGCCCGAAAGGCGTGAACGCCAATTGGTACAACACCCTCACCTTCATCGGCACGGGGCGCGTCTGGATCGAGGCCGACTACCACGTGGAGGCGGGTGGGATCGACGGGGCGTCGTGGCGCGAGACCCTTGCGTGGGTGGGCATCATCCTGTTCCCCACAAACGCCGCCCAGTACCAGGTCGAGGCGTTGGCGGTGGCGCCGGGCCTCGGCGCCGTCGAACGCGACGGCCGCCTGCGCATCTCCTACGACTTCCACGATGGCGAGCAACTCGGCGTGTTCATGCAGGCGCACACCCACCGGCTGGGCCTCGCGGCGCCGGTGCCCGAGCCGGCCACGTTGGCGTTGATGCTGGGAGGCCTGGCGGTGCTGGGCGTCGCGCGCAGCCGCCGCGGTTGAATCTGCCCGTGACTTCAGCGCGGCGGGCCGTGCGTTTCGGCTGGCCCGCCAGTCGGTCAGTCGATCTCGATCACGCGCGGATGCGCCTGGGGCACGCAGGTGCCCATGGGGCACTTGTGGAGGGCGACGTAGGCCACGAGCACCTTGCCGGACGCGGACACGGCGAGGTTGTCGGCCGACAGCCCCTCCACGTAGCCCTCGGCGAGCTGGCGCTCGGGGTCCCAGCCCTTGCCCGGCACGTAGCGGCGGAGGATGTAGGTGTTCGTCGCTCTGTTCTCCGTCCCGTCGAGGGCCAGCACGGCGACGTGTCCGCCAGTCCCGACGCGGATCGCCCCGCGGCTCGAGGTCCAGCTGGTCGACAGCAGGCGGTTCTCGGGCAGCAGCGGGGCCGGTGCCGACCAGGTCCAGCTGCGGTCGGCCAGGTTGCCGGGCGGTACCCGGGCCGAGACCATGTGGTACGTGCCTTTCTGGGTCAGCTGGCTCCACGTGCTCCAGATGACCAGCAGCTCGCCGTCCGGGCCGACGCTGATGACGGGGGGGAACCACAGCTGATCGGAGCCCGCATCGAGCAGGTGGTCGCTGATCGAGGTCGATCCGCCGTACCGGCCGTCGATCACGCGCACACGCAGCTTGCAGCTGCCGTCCGGCTGCCGCTGCTGGTAGGTGACCACGGTGCCCCATGCGGGCGTGGCGGTCACCATGGGCTGGGCGCAGACGAGGTCTCCCCGTGAGCCGGATGGCAGTGCACCCCAGGTCTTCCCGTCGGCCACGGACAGGCGCGCCACCTGCAGGGTGATCGGGTCCCCCGGGATGAACGGTTCATCCCACAGCAGTGCGGCGTGCTCCATGGTCGGCCCCTGGGACAAGGTGGGGGGATTGGTGCGGCCATTGGGCTGCGTGACGAGGGGGTGCTCGAACAGCTGCCGCGAGGCCGAGGTGGTGCCGTCGGCGGCGGCACGCGTCGAGACCAGGCGCCACATGCTGTCGGTGGTGGTCGGCTGCACGAGGTCGAGCGGGTGCAGCGTTCCCTGGTTGTCCAGCACCGTGCCGAGCCGCTGGGAGCCGGCGGCGGGAGCGTTGCGCCGGGCCGTGCGCAGGGCCTGTCCCACGCCGGGGCCCATCGGGCGGGCGTCCGAATCGTCGGGTGGAAGGGTGGCATCGAAGTCTCGCGAGGCGCTCAGCCACCCTGCGTCGTTGCCCTGCCAGGATTCGGGCCGCGTCGCGGCGTCGAGCCGCTCCGGCTCGCCCCACGATCCGCTGGCCGAACGCGAATAGACGAGCTCGAACGACTTGTAGGGCAGGCCCTGGCCTGGCCGATAGCGCACGATGTTGCGGATGGTGGCGCGGCCATCGGAGGCCAGGAAGGTCTGCAGTTCCGAGGTGCCGTAGTCGGAGGCATCGGCCGGCATCGTCATCTTGCCGAGCGACACCGTGCCGGCCGCTGTCGACTGGAGGTAAGGGCCTTCCTTCAGTGCTTCGGGCACCGGTTCCGGCTCGGCGGTGCCGCCGCCCCCGCCGCAGGCAGCCAGGGTGAGCAGGGTGGTGCAGGCGGCGAGGTGGACGCGCAGGCGCGCCCGGCCCGGGTACGGGCCGACGTTCGATGTCATGGAAACTCCCTGAATATTGTGGTGACGGTGTTTCGAACCGTTGGATGCGGTTCCAAATCCGTTCGGAAATTGTACTGAATCGAGGGAGTCCGGGCGCAAGGGACCGGGTCGGTGAAAGCCCTCAGGTCCGGGCGAGCGACACCAGCCCGGCCGTACGCAATGGGGTCGTGCGGCGGGTGTCCGGGATGGCGCCAGCGTGGGATGGCATCATCCGCGGATGCCCTGGATCGACACCCACTGCCACCTCGACGCCCCCGAGTTCGACCCCGACCGCGACGCCGTGGTGGCCCGGGGCAGGGCGGCCGGCGTGGAGATGCTGGTGCTGCAGGCCGTGGGTGCGTTCGACTTCGACACGGTGCGCGAGCTCGCGCACCGGCACGGCTTGTCGTACGCGCTCGGCATCCACCCGCTGTTCGTCGACCGCGCGGACGACGGCGACCTCGACGTGCTGGCCGACCGCCTCGCGCGGCACCGCGACGACCCGCGCCTCGTCGCGGTCGGCGAGATCGGCCTGGACCACTTCGTGCCCGGCCTCGACCAGGTCCGCGCCGAACGCTTCTTCGCGGCGCAGCTGGACCTCGCGAAGGCCGCGGGCCTGCCGGTGATCGTGCACGTGCGCAAGTCGGCCGACACGCTGCTCAAGCACCTGCGCAAGGCCGGCGTGGCCGGCATCGCCCATGCCTTCAACGGCAGCGACCAGCAGGCGAAGGTGTTCGTCGACCTGGGCTTCCGGCTCGGTTTCGGCGGTGCGATGACCTTCGACCGCGCACACCAGATCCGCCACCTCGCCGCCACGGTGCCCGAGACCGCGCTGGTGCTGGAGACCGACGCACCCGACATCCCGCCCCACTGGCTCTACCGCACCGCGGCCCAGCGCGCCGAAGGCGAAACCACCGGCCGCAACGAACCGGCCGAGCTGCCCCGCATCGCCGCCACGCTGGCCGAGCTGCGCGGCTGGACCCTCGAACACACCGCCGCCGTGTGCCACGCGAACGCACTCGCCGCGCTGCCGCGGCTCGCGGCTCTGGCAGACTCCACGGCTTGATGTCCGCTTCCCCATCGCCCCTGCTGTGCGGCCTGCCGCCGGTGATCGACGCCCGCACGCGCCTCGTCGTGCTCGGCAGCTTTCCCGGCGTGGCCTCGCTCGAGGCGGGGCAGTACTACGCCCACCCGCGCAACCAGTTCTGGCCGCTGCTCTCGGCGATCTGGAACGTCGACCTGCGTGCGCTGCCGTACGCCGAGCGCCTGGCCGCGATGAACGACCACCACCTGGGACTGTGGGACGTCTACGCCCACTGCCGCCGCGAGGGGAGCCTCGACAGCGCCATCGCGGACGCGCAGCTCAACGACCTCGCGAGCCTGCGCGTGCGGGCGCCGGGGCTCACGGCGGTGGCCCACAACGGCGGGGAGTCGGCGCGGTCGCGGCGTGTCACGGAGGCGCTCGGCGTCGACGTCGTGCGCCTGCCCTCGACGAGCCCGGCCAACGCCTCCTGGTCCTTCGACCGCAAGCTCGCCGCGTGGCGGGCGGCGTTCGAGGCCCATGGCCTCGTCTGACCCCACCTTTTCCCGAACCATGGCGACCCGCAAGAAGAAGATCGAACTGGCCCCCGCGACGATGTCCGAGGCCGATGGCGTGCGCTACCTCCACCTCGGCACGCCGTGGGTGCAGGGCGCGATGCGGGTGCGCAAGCCGCACGTGCTCGAACTCGAGTACATCCAGCGCATGATGGCGTGGATGCTGTTCCGCGACGAGACCGTCGTGACGGAGGGGCACGCGGTGCAGCTGGGGCTGGGCGCTGCGGCGATGACCCGCTTCTGCCACCGCAACCTGCGCATGAGGACCACCGCGGTGGAGTTGAATCCCACCGTGATCACCGCCTGCCGGCTGTGGTTCCACCTGCCCGAGGACGACGCGCGGCTCACCGTCCGGAACGAGGACGCCGCGGCCTTCGCCGCCGACCCGGCACATCACGACACGGTGGACGTGCTCAACGTCGACCTGTACGACCACGACGCGGCCAGCCCCGTGCTCGACGACGAGGGTTTCTACCGGAATTGCCGGGCGCTGCTGCGCGACGGCGGCGTGATGACCGTGAACCTGTTCGGGCGGGACGCGAGCTTCGAGCGCAGCGCCCGGCGCCTGGCCACCGTGTTCGGCGCGGACGCGCTGCGCAGCCTGCGGCCCACGAAGGAGGGCAACACCATTGTTGTCGCCGGAAAAGAAAGCTTTGCAAATCTGAACAGGGACACGCTTGCCCGGCGTGCGGAAAACATTGAAACTCGGTTCGAACTGCCCGCCCACAAGTGGCTGCGCATGATCCGGGTGCTCCCCGTCGAAATCCTCCCCTCGCCATGAACTCTGCCGTACCGCACTCCGCCACCCGTCCCGCCAGCGCGCACCCGGCCGGGCGGCTGGAATGGCGGCGCCTCGTCCGGTGGTTGCGCGACGACGGCATCATCTCCGAGACCGACCACGACGTCCTCGACAAGCGCTTCTCCGCGGCCGACAGCAAGCAGCATCCGCTCGTGCGCCTGGGCAGTGCCGGCCTGAACCACGCGCGCACCGGCAAGACGCTCGACACCGAGATGCTGACCGAGTGGCTCGCCAAGCGCGTGGGCCTCGCCTACCAGCGCATCGACCCGCTGAAGGTGGACGTGGGGCGTGTGTCCGACGTGATGTCCATCAACTACGCCGAGCGGCGGCGCGCGCTGCCGCTGCAGGTGGGCCTCAACGAGATCGTGGTGGCCACCAGCGAGCCCTACGACGTGGCCTGGGTGCCGGAGATCGAGGCGCACACGCGCAAGGCCATCCGCCTCGTCGTGGCGAACCCGCTCGACCTCGCCAAGTTCACCACCGAGTTCTACACGCTCTCGCGGTCCGTCCGCAATGCCGTCAAGACCGGCGAGATGGCGGCCTCCGCCAGCTTCGAGCAACTGGTCGAGCTCGGGCGCAGCAACAAGCAGCTCGACGCGAACGACCAGGGCGTCGTGCAGGTGGTCGACTGGCTGTGGCAGTACGCGTTCGACCAGCGCGCGAGCGACATCCACCTCGAGCCGCGCCGCGACCTCGCCGTGATCCGCTTCCGCATCGACGGCGTGATGCACACCGTCTACCAGCTGCCACCCGGCGTGATGAGCGCGATGATCGCGCGCGTGAAGCTGCTGGGCCGCATGGACGTGGTCGAGCGCCGCCGGCCACTCGACGGCCGCATCAAGACGCGCAACCCGCAGGGCGACGAAGTGGAGATGCGGCTGTCGACGCTGCCCACGGCGTTCGGCGAAAAGATGGTGATGCGCATCTTCGACCCCGACACCACGGTCAAGAAGCTCGACGCGCTGGGCTTCGGCCCGCACGACGCGCAGCGCTGGGAGGCCCTCACGGCCCGCGCCCACGGCATCATCCTCGTGACCGGCCCCACCGGGTCCGGCAAGACCACCACGCTCTACTCCACGCTCAGGCGGCTGGCCACCGACGAGGTGAACGTCTGCACGATCGAAGACCCGATCGAGATGATCCAGCCCGCGTTCAACCAGACGCAGGTGCAGTCCACGCTCGACCTCGGCTTCGCGGAAGGCCTGCGTGCACTGATGCGCCAGGACCCGGACATCATCATGGTGGGCGAGATCCGCGACCTGGAAACGGCCGAGATGGCCATCCAGGCCGCGCTCACCGGCCACCTGGTGTTCAGCACGCTGCACACGAACGATGCGGCCTCGGCCATCACCCGCCTCGTGGACCTGGGCGTGCCGCCGTACCTGATCGGTGCCACCGTGATCGGCGTGCTGGCGCAGCGCCTCGTGCGCACGTTGTGCGTGTCGTGCAAGCAGCCCGACGAGGCCACGACGGCCGACACGCTCAACGGGTTCGTCAAGCCCTGGACGCTGAACGGCAAGGTGCGGGCGTACAAGCCGGTGGGTTGCCTCGAATGCCGCATGACCGGCTACCGCGGCCGCGCCGGCCTCTACGAACTGCTCGACGTCACCGACCCGGCGCGCGACAGCATCAGCCCGGTGCCGGACATCGCGACGCTGCGCCGCCAGGCCGTCAAGGACGGCATGCGGCCGCTGCGGCTGGCCGGGGCCATGAAGATCGCGGAAGGGGTGACCACCATCGAGGAAGTTCTGCGGTCCACGCCCTTGTGGGAAGGCTGAAGACAAACTGAACGGTGGTCTGGAACCCGCATGGGATGTGGGTTTCCGCTACGTGTAAACCACACACGTGCACTGGGAGGTGCTGCCTAGAATCCCTGTGAATCGCACACATCACGAGATGAGGGGTACCTTTGTGAAGATCAAGAGTCAGCGTGATTTCTTCTCCGGTCTGATGTTCCTGGTGGTGGGCCTGGCCTTCGCCTGGGGCGCCACTGACTACAGCATGGGTTCGGGCGCTCGCCCCGGGCCCGGCTACTTCCCGATGATGCTGAGCGTCCTGATGGCCATCATCGGCGCCATCGTGATCTTCACGTCGCTCACCATCGAGGTCGAAGGCGGAGACCCCGTCGGTGACATCGCGTGGCGCCCGCTGCTCGTCGTCGTGGCCGCCATCGTGGTGTTCGCGGTGGCGCTGCCCCGCCTCGGGCTCATCGCCACCACGCCGCTGCTGATCATCGTGGTCAGCTTCGCGAGCACCGAGTTCAAGTGGCCGGGTGTGCTGGTCGCCAGTGTCGTGCTCGACGTTTTCTCCTGGCTCGTGTTCGTCAAGGGCCTGAACCTGACGATCCCGCTGTGGCCTGCCTTCATGACGGCCGCCGCCTGAGCGTCCGCACGACCTCCATCGCACACGAAAGAAGTCCATGGATCTCTTGAACAACCTGGCACTCGGTTTCGGCGTGGCCTTCACGCTGAACAACCTGATGTATGCCTTCTTCGGCTGCGTGCTCGGCACGCTGATCGGCGTGCTGCCGGGCCTCGGCCCCGTCGCCACCATCGCGATGCTGCTGCCGTCGATCTACTCGCTCGACGCCACGCCCGCGCTCATCATGCTCGCCGGCATCTACTACGGCGCGCAGTACGGCGGTTCCACCACCGCCATCCTGATCAACGTGCCGGGTGAATCGAGCTCGGTGGTGACCGCCATCGACGGCTACCAGATGGCACGGCAGGGCCGCGCCGGTGCGGCGCTGGCCTCCGCGGGCCTGGGGTCGTTCTTCGCGGGTTGCGTGGGCACGATCATCATCGCCGCCTTCGCCCCGCCGCTCACCGAACTCGCGTTCAAGTTCGGCCCGGCCGAATACTTCTCGCTGATGGTGCTCGGCCTGATCGGCTCGGTGGTGCTGGCCTCGGGTTCGCTGCTGAAGGCCATCGCGATGATCATCCTCGGGCTGCTGCTCGCCCAGATCAACACCGACGTGATCTCGGGCGTGCCGCGCTACTCGGAGCTGCCGTTCACGGGCTACTCGTTCCCGGAACTCACCGACGGCATCCAGTTCGTGGTGATCGCCATGGGCCTCTTCGGCTTCGGTGAAATCATCGCCAACCTCGGCCAGCCGGCCGAACACCGCGAGGTCTTCACGAAGGAAGTGAAGGGCCTGTGGCCCACCCGCAAGGACTTCCAGCAGGCCTGGCCCGCGGTCCTGCGCGGCACGGCGCTCGGCTCCATCCTCGGCGTGCTGCCGGGTGGCGGCGCGCTGCTGGCTTCGTTCGCCGCGTACACGGTCGAGAAGAAGGTTGCTGGCGCCGATGGCCGCTTCGGCAAGGGCGACATCCGCGGTGTCGCGGGCCCCGAGTCGGCGAACAACGCCGGCGCGCAGACCTCGTTCATCCCGATGCTGACCCTCGGCATCCCGCCGAACGCCGTGATGGCGCTGATGGTGGGCGCGATGACCATCAAGGGCATCCAGCCCGGCCCGCAGGTGATGTCGAGCAACCCCGAGCTGTTCTGGGGCCTGATCGCCTCGATGTGGGTGGGCAACGCGATGCTCGTGATCCTGAACCTGCCCATGATCGGCATCTGGATCAAGCTGCTGACGGTGCCGTACCGGTTCCTGTTCCCGGCCATCACGCTGTTCTGCTGCATCGGCACCTACACGCTGAACAACAACAACTTCGACGTCTACGTCACGGCCATCTTCGCGGTGGTGGGCTACCTCTTCTACAAGCTCAAGTGCGAACCGGCGCCGCTGCTGCTCGGCTTCATCCTGGGCCCGATGATGGAAGAGAACCTGCGCCGCGCGCTGCTGCTGTCCCGCGGCGACTGGAGCACCTTCGCCACGCGTCCGCTGTCGGCAGGCCTGCTGATTGCTGCGGCGCTGATGATCGTCGTCGTGCTGCTGCCGTCGATCAAGAACAAGCGGGAAGTCGCGTTCCAGGACGCCGACTGATCGCGTTCCGCTCCTCGACCAAGGCCGCCTCCGGGCGGCCTTGTTCTTGCTGCGTTCCTTCCTGCGTTCCATGAGGTCCCCACGACATGACTGCCCCCACCACCCCCTTCGACTGGCGCGCCGGCTACCCGACCCAGCGGTTGCCGGTGTTCGGCCGCAACGTGGTCTCCACGTCACACCCGCTCGGCGCGCAGGCCGGCCTGCGCGTGTTGATGCAGGGCGGCAACGCGGTGGACGCGGCCATCGCCTCGGCGGCCGTGATGACCGTCGTCGAGCCCGTGAGCAACGGCCTCGGGTCCGATGCGTTCTGCATCGTCTGGGACGGGCAGCGGCTGCACGGCCTCAACGCGTCGGGCCGCGCGCCTGCCGCGTGGACGCCGGAGTACTTCCGCCGCAAGTACGGTGACGCCGCCACGCCGCCGCAGCGCGGCTGGGACAGTGTTTCCGTGCCCGGCGCGGTGGCCGGCTGGGTGGCCCTGAGCGAACGGTTCGGCAAGCTGCCCTTCGCCGACCTGATGGCCCCCGCCATCGAGATCGCCGAACGCGGCTACGCCGTGCCGGTGGTGGTGCAGCAGAAATGGGCCGCAGCCGCGCCGCTGCTGAAGGACCAGCCCGGCTATGCCGCGGCCTTCCTGCCGAAGGGGCGCGCGCCGGAGATCGGCGAGCGCTTCTGTTTCCCCGATGCGGCTCGCACGCTCAGCCTGATCGCGCGGACGAAGGGGCAGGCGCTGTACGGCGGCGAGATCGCCGAAGCGGCCGAGCGGCACGCGCGCGAACACGGCGCGGCCATCACGACCGCCGACTTCGCGGGCTTCCGCCCCGAGTGGGTCGACCCCGTGGGGCTCGACTACGCCGGCCACACGCTGCACGAGATCCCGCCGAACGGGCAGGGCATCGCCGCGCAGATCGCGCTCGGCATCCTCGCCCACTTCGACCTCGGCGCGCTGCCGGTGGACGGTGTCGAGTCGCAGCACCTGCAGATCGAGGCGATGAAGCTCGCATTCGCCGACGTGTACCGCTTCGTCTCGGAACCCGCGAGCATGACCGTGACGGTCGAGCAGCTGCTCGACCCCGCCTACCTGGCCGACCGTGCCACGCTGATCGATCGGCAGAAGGCACAGGACTTCGGTGCCGGTAACCCGGTGAAGGGTGGCACGATTTACCTGACCGCGGCGGACGAGCAGGGGATGATGGTCAGCTTCATCCAGAGCAACTTCATGGGCTTCGGGTCGGGCGTGGTGGTGCCCGGGTACGGCCTGTCGATGCAGAACCGCGGACACGCGTTCAGCCTCGATGCGGCGAGCCCCAACGTGGTGGCGCCGGGCAAGCGCCCGTTCCACACGATCATCCCGGGGTTCCTGAGCCGCGACGGTGCGCCGGTGATGTCGTTCGGCGTGATGGGCGCGAGCCTGCAGCCGCAGGGCCACGTGCAGACGCTCGTGCGTTTGCTGAACCACCGGCAGAACCCGCAGGCCGCGTGCGACGCGCCGCGCTGGCGCTACAACCACGGCCTGGAGCTGAACGTCGAGGCCACGATGCGGCCCGACACGGTGGCGGGCCTCGCGGCCCTGGGTCACCGGCTCGCGGTGATCAACGACAGCTACCAGGACTTCGGCGCCGGCCAGTTCATCTGGCGCCTCGGCGACCCTGCGGCGGAAGGCTATCTCGCCGCCAGTGATTCACGCCGGGACGGGCTCGCGGCCGCATACTAGGCCCCCTGGAAAGGCCGGGTCCGGCCGCCCTTTCCACCGGTTCGGGCACATCGATTGCTCCATGGGCCCGAGTCCCGTGGGCACCCGTGCCGTGGCGGGGCGATTTGTCGCCAACTGACCGCCGTTGCCTTGATGCCTTCGATCGACCACACCCGGGATTTCGGGCCCAGCACGATGCCCACGATGTCCGAACTCGACCGCGACCTCCTGCACCCCGGGGCGCAGGTGGGCGGCTGCGTGATCGTGGAGCCCATCGGGCAGGACGACAACGGCATCCTCTACCTCGCCGACGACCCGCTGCTGCAGCGGCACGTGCTCGTCCGCGAACACTTCCCGCGCGGCCTCGCGGCGCGCGGCGCCGGCGGCGAGGTGGTGCTGGCCCACGGCACCGACGCCAGTGCGCGTGCCACGGCGCTGTCGGCCTTCCTGCGCGGCGCCCGCTGGCTCACCCGCTTCGACCACCCGGCCATCGGCCGCGCGCTGCGCGTGTGGGAGGAACACGGCACGGCCTACATGCTGATGCCGGCGTACGAGGGCGAGTCGCTCGCGGTGTCGCTGCAACGGGTGGGCGTGACCGACGAGGGCTGGCTGCGCCGGCTGCTCGTGGCCTTGTGCGACGCCGTGGGCGTGCTGCACGCGGGCGGGGTGTATCACCTGGGCCTGGCGCCCGAAAGCATCTGGCTGATGCCCGACGGGCGGCCGATGCTGCTCGACCTGTCCACCGTGGCGCCGGCCAGCCAGCGGGTGGTGATCGACAGCGTCGACCGGCAGTACGCCCCCATCGAACTGTTCGCCCACGGCAGCCACCTGCCCGTGGGCCCGTGGACCGACATCTACAGCCTGGGCGCCATCGCCCACCTCGCACTGGTCGGGCGCCCGCCGGTCTCCGCGGCCGTGCTCGGGCCCGACGACGTGCACGCGCCGCTTTCCGAGGGCCTGTCGCGCCGTCCGCCGGGCCGCCTGCACGGGGCCATGCCGTCCACGGCCTTCCTGGCCGCGATCGACCGGGCGCTGGCCGTTCGGCCCGAGAACCGGCCGCAGGACCTGGGAGCCCTCCGTGCGCTGCTCGACCTCACGGGCGCCGCGCCCGTGCCCCAGGCACCCGCGCCGGCACCCCGCCAGGAAGCGCCGCCCCCGGTGCGGCCGGAACCGCCCGTGCTGACGAAAGAAGCGAAGCCCGAGCCCCCGCCGGCGAGGACCGCGGCGCGCGAACCCACGGCCGACGACCCCGACGCCCAGGCCGATGCGGCCGCGGCCGCGGCCATCGCGATGGCCATGTCGTCGCTGCCGTGGACCCGGGAGGACGACGAGGCCCGGCGCAAGGAACCGTCCGGCTTCGGGCCGTCCACCTTCGGCAACTCGACCTTCGGCCCGCTGCCCGGCCGCCCCGTGCCGCGGGAGCCCGGCCTCGGACCCCAGAGCTGGACCATGCCCGGCCCGTCGAGCCGCCGCCGCCCGGCGAGCCGGCGGCGCCGCGAGCCCACGCGCGCGGTCGCCGCGGTGTTCGGGCTGGTGGTGTGCCTCGGCATGGCGGGTTGGTACGTCGCCGAGAACCCGGCGCAGATCGCGGGCTGGCTGGACCCGTCCCGTGCGGACACCACCGCGTCGGCCCAGACCCCGGTGGAGGAACGGCCCGCGGCCGTGCTGGCGCCGCAGCCGGTCCGGGAGCCCATCGAGCGGGTGCTGACGGAGCAGCCCCCCGCCGCGGGACCCGCCCCCGCACCCATGCCCGCACCCGCCCCGGAGCCGCCGCCCCCGCCGCCGGTGGCCGCGGCCCCCGCGCCCGAACCCGCCGCCCCGCCGCCCGCACGCGAGGCGGCCATGGTGGCGAAGGCCACGTCGGCGCGCAAGGCCGCCGCGGCCGAACCCGACCCCGAGCCGCCGGCACCCAACAACCCGCGCGCCGCCTGCGGCAGCCGCACGAACTTCGCGCTGTTCCGCTGCATGGAGACCCAGTGCGGCACCGCGCGTTTCAGCCGCCATCCGCAGTGCGTGGAGTTCCGCAACCAGCAGGACTGACGTTCGGCTAATCCGAGTGCCTGCACGGGCCGGGCCGCATTCCTAGAATGCGCGGATGCATTCCTCTCCCGCAGCCGGCCCGGCGCCCGCGAATGCCTCGCAGCGCGCCATGTGGCCGGGTGTGCTGCTGGCGGCGCTCGGCGCCATCGCGTTTTCGGGCAAGGCCATCATCGTCAAGCTGGCCTACCGTCACGACGTCGATGCGGTCACGCTCATCATGTACCGCATGCTGTTCGCGCTGCCGCTGTTCCTGTTCCTCGCCTGGTGGGCGGGGCGGGGCAAGCCGGCGCTCACGGCGCGCGACTGGCGCATCGTCGCGTTCCTCGGGCTCACGGGCTACTACCTCGCGAGCTTCCTCGACTTCGCGGGCCTCGCGTACATCACCGCGAGCTTCGAGCGCCTGATCCTGTACCTCAACCCCACGATCGTGCTCGCGCTCGGCGTGGTGCTGTTCAAGAAGAAGGTCAACGGCAAGCAACTCGTGTCGCTCGCGATCAGCTACGCCGGCGTGCTGCTGGTGTTCGGCCACGAGATCACCACGCTCGGGGCCAACGCGGCCCTCGGCGCGCTGCTCGTGTTCCTGAGCGCGGTGAGCTACGCGCTGTACCTCGCGTACAGCGGCGAGGAAGTGCGCCGCCTGGGTGCGCTGCGCCTCGCCGGCCTCGCCACCACGGTGGCCTGCGTGCTGTGCCTCCTGCAGTTCGTGGTGCTGCGGCCCATGTCGGCCGCGATCGTCGCGCCCGAGGTGATCTGGCTGTCGGTGCTGAACGCCACCGTGTGCACCTTCGCGCCGGTGCTGATGGTGATGATGGCGATCGAACGCATCGGGGCGGGTGCGGCGGCGCAGATCGGCATGATCGGCCCGCTGTCGACGATCCTGATGGGCATCGTGATCCTCGGCGAGCCCTTCACGGGCTGGGTCGCCGCGGGCACGGTGCTGGTGATGGGTGGGATCTGGATGCTGACGCGCGCCCGCGTCGGCTGAATTCAACGAGAGGAGAACGACATGGACCTGGGGATCGAAGGCAAGTGGGCGCTGGTGTGCGCCGCCAGCAAGGGCTTGGGCAAGGGCTGCGCGGAAGCGCTCGTGCGTGAAGGTGTGAACGTCGTGATCACGGCGCGCGGCGTCGAGGCCCTCGAGGCCACGGCCACGGAGCTGCGCGCGATCGGCCGCGGCGAGGTGCGCACGGTGGCGGGCGACATCACCACGGCCGAGGGCCGCGCCGCGGCGCTGGCGGCGTGCCCGCAGGTCGACATCCTCGTGAACAACGCCGGCGGCCCGCCGCCCGGCGACTTCCGAAACTGGGACCGCGACACCTGGATCAAGGCGCTCGACGCCAACATGCTCACCCCGATCGAACTGATCCGCTCGACGGTGGACGCGATGGCCGCGCGCGGTTACGGGCGTGTCGTCAACATCACGTCGGGCGCCGTGAAGGCGCCCATCGGCGTGCTTGGCCTGTCCAACGGCGCGCGCAGCGGGCTGACCGGTTTCGTGGCCGGCCTCGCGCGCAGCCCGCTGGCCGCGCGCAACGTCACCATCAACGGGCTGCTGCCCGGCGCGTTCGACACCGACCGCCTGCGCACCACGCTGAAGGCCGGCGCCCAGGCGCTGGGCCAGAACGAGGAAGCCGCCGCCGACGCGCGCCGCCGCACGATCCCCGCGCAGCGTTTCGGCACCATCGCGGAGTTCGGTGCGATGTGCGCGTTCATGTGCAGCCAGCACGCGGGCTACCTGACCGGACAGAACGTCCTGGTCGATGGGGGGACGTACCCGGGGACGTTCTGACGCGCCACCTGTCCGTCCCGGCGAACGCCCACTGCTGTCAGCGGAAAACGGGGCAACCTCCAAACACTCGTCATCCCGGCGAAGGCCGGGACCCACTGCGGCCGTAGAGCGTGCGTGGCATCGAGTGGTCTGGCGTGGTGTTTTCTCTTCGGGAGAGGCCGCGCCGGGTCTCGGCCCGGCAGCCGACTTCCTTTCTGACGTCAGAAAGGAAGCAAAGACCGCCCCCGATCCGGCGGTCCTGGCCGGCTGCGCCGGCCAGGACTGCTCTGCGGTGCTCGCGGCTTGGGGACTCGCCCACAACTCGGGACCTCGAGGGGTCCCTCAAACAAGTGGGCTCGACCGCCGCTGCGCGGCGGCAACCCCAAGCCGCTGCGCTCCTCGACGCCTCCAACGGGGGGGTGAAGAGCCGCCGGCTCGCTTCGCATCGTGCTTGAGGGGGCGCACATCGCCTGCGGCGACGTGCAGCCACGGACAGGCCCGACGCGCTGACACACGGTGGGGCCCCCGTGTTCGCCCGGGTGCCCGACAACGCGTTCAGCCGAGGTGCCGACTGCGCGCCTTCAGCTGCCGCTCGATCACCGTGATCAGCTGCTGCTGCGTGAAGGGCTTGGCGAGGTGGTCGTCCATGCCGGCGGCCAGGCAGGTCTCCACGTCGCCCTTCATCGCGTTGGCGGTGAGGGCCACGATGGGCAGGCGGCGGCCGGAGCCTTCCTCCAGTTCGCGCACGCGGGCCGTGGCCTCGAAGCCGTCCATCACCGGCATCAGGCAGTCCATCAGCACCAGTTCGACCCCGCCGCCGGCGATGGCCTCGACCGCGGACTGGCCGTCGCCCACCACCTGCACGTGGTAGCCGGCCATGCGCAGCATCTGCGCGGCCACTTCCTGGTTCACCACGTGGTCCTCGGCCAGCAGGATGCGTGCGCCGGGCGTGGGGTGGTGCGAGGCCGCGTCGGGCGGCGGCGGCGTGATGGACACGGTGCGGGCCGGTTGCGGCGCGGGGGTGGCGGCCTGGTCGAGCAGTTCAACGAGTGCGCGGCGCAACTCGCTCTTGCGCACCGGTTTCGCGAGCCACCGGGCGATGCCCAGGCGGGCGAGGCCCTCGGCCGGCATGTCGAGCCCGGCCGAGCTCAGCATCACGAGGCGCAGTTCGTCGAGGCGGCTGATGCTGCGGACGCGTTCGGTCAGTGCGATGCCGTTCATCTCGGGCATGTGCACGTCGAGGATCGCGAAGTCGTGCACCGTGGGGCGCTTCATCATCAGCTCAAGCGCCTGGGCGCCGGAGGTGGCTGTCTCGACGCGCAGGCCCCAGGCGAGCATCTGGTGGCGCAGGATGTCGAGGTTCGTGGCGTTGTCGTCGACGACCAGCACCTCCAGGCCGTGCAGCATGGCGGCCTCGCGGTCGGTCAGCACCGGCGACGACTCGGGCAGCAGCCGCATCGGCAGCGAAAACCAGAAGCGCGAGCCCGCGCCGGGTTCGCTGTCGAGGTGCAGCTTGCCCCCCATCATCGCGACGAGTTCGTTCGAGATGGTGAGGCCGAGGCCGGTGCCGCCGTGGCGGCGGGTGCGGGTGCTGTCGGCCTGGGTGAAGGCTTCGAACACGCGGGCCTGGTCGGCGCGCGAGATGCCGGGACCCGTGTCCGACACGGAGAACTCGACGAGTGCGGCGTGCTGGTGGGCCGCGCTCGTGGCGGGCAGCCGGTTGACGGAGATCACCACCTGGCCGCGTTCGGTGAACTTCACCGCGTTGCCGAGCAGGTTCATCAGCACCTGGCGCAGGCGCGCGGCGTCGCCGAAGGCGCGCACGGGCAGGTCGTGGCCCACCTGGCAGATCACCTCCAGGCCCTTGGCATGGGCCTGCACCGCGAGCAGTTCGGCCACGTCGTGGGCGACCTCGCACGGGTTGAACGGCATCGACTCGACTTCGAAGGTGCCCGACTCGATCTTCGAGAAATCGAGGATGTCGTTGATGACCCCGAGCAGCGCCTGGCCCGAGCGGTGCGCGCTGTCGGCGAAGCGCCGCTGCTGGTCGTTCAGGGGCGTGCCGAGCAGCAGCTCGGTCATGCCCAGCACGCCGTTCATCGGCGTGCGGATCTCGTGGCTCATGTTCGCGAGGAACTGCGACTTCGCCTGGCTCGCGGCCTCGGCGGCCTCCTTCGCCAGCTGCAGTTCGGCGCGGTGGGCCGCCTCGACCTCGGCCGCGCGTTCGGCCCGCTGGTGCAGCCGGTAGCCGTACACGAGCATCACCAGCGTGATCAGCGTGACCACGCCCATGCTGACGAACTCGAGCTGGCGGTAGTGCACGACGTCGGCCGACAGCTGGTCGAACTCGGCCTTCTGCACGGTGCGCGCGGTGATGCCGATGCTGCGGATGCGTTCCTGGATCTGCGTGTAGTCGCGGTCCGATTCGGCCATCAGGCGCGTGGCGGCCTCGACCTTGCCGCCCTCGAACTGCACCAGGGTCTGCTCGGCGTGTTCGAGCATCGACTGCATCGCCCGCTCGGTTTCGGTCAGCCCCTGCAGCATCAGTTCGCGCTGGCTCTCGACGGCATGGCGTCCGAACACCTCGCGGGCGTTCGCCAGGCCCTCGCCGAAGCGGGCGGTGGCGTCGCGCAGCCGCTGGCGCTCGCGTTCGGGGTCGCGCGTGCTGAAGATGTCGTTCGCCGGGGCGTTCGCGTCGTTGGCGAGCTTGCGCAGGTCGGCGAGGCTCGCCGAGCGCTGGGCCCACAGGCGGTCGATGTCGATCGACTGCGCGAACCGGTCGGTGCCCAGGGCGCCGAGGTACTCGCCCATCCCCATCACGAGCAGGATCAGCAGCGCGGCGGCGGCGTAGGCGATCTGCCAGGAGCGGAGGCGAAGGCGCATGTCAGACCTTCTTCGGGGCCACCGACGTGACCACGATGCCCGCGGCGATCAGTGCGAACGCCACGACGTGGAACCAGCGCGGCGGCTCGGACAGCAGCGCCGCCGACAGCAGCGCCGCGAAGAGCGGCGTGAGGTTGATGAAAAACGCGCCGATCGACGGCCCGACGGCGGCCACGCCCACGCCCCACAGCCAGTACGCCACGATGGAGGCGCCGAGCGAGACGTAGAACCAGCCGAACCACAGCTTGGCGGACCACACGATGGGCTCCGGGTGCAGGAACAGGTGCTCGGCCCCGGCGAAGAGCCAGGCCCACGCGCCGCCGAAGAGCACCTGGATCAGCAGGAACTCGGCCCAGTTCCAGGCCGGGCGGTTCTCGCCCTGCATCGACGCCGGCGGCCGCACCAGCAGCCAGCTGTAGCCGGCCCACAGCGCGGCGGCCACCAGCATCAGCAGGTCGCCCGGCACGAGGCGCAGCTCGAGCAGCGTGGCCGGGTGGCCGTGCGAGAGCACGAGCGCGACGCCCGCGAGCGACAGCGCTGCGCCGAAGAGCTGGCGGCGCCGCGCGGGTTCGCGGAAGAACAGGAAACCGACGCCGAGCATCCACAGCGGCATGCTGGCCGTGATCAGCGTGATGTTGATGGGCGTGGAGGTGTGGACCGCCATGTACTGCAGCGCGTTGTAGCTGCCCACGCCGAGGAAGCCGAGCACCACGAGGAACTTCCAGCGCGACAGGATCTCCTGCGGGCGCGACAGCGCCCGCCAGCCGAGCGGCAGCAGCAGGAAGAAGGCGAGGGCCCAGCGCATCGCATTGAGGGTGAGGGGAGGCACGCTGCCCACCAGTGCACGTCCGACGACGGCGTTGCCGGCCCAGAGCAGGGGCGGCAGGGTGAGCACCAGCGCCACGCGGGCGGTCAGGCGATGGGTCATCAGAGGAATGTCAGGCGATGCAGGGGAATGGGGGCGCTCTGGGAGTGGGTCGACGTGTCGGGCTCGGGGCCACCGCCACCGGGCAGGGCCAGCTGCGCAGTGAAGCTCAGGCAGCTGCCCTGGCCTTCCTGGCTGGTGACCTGGATGTCGCCGCCCATCAGCTTGACGAGGCGGGCGACGATGGCCAGGCCGAGGCCGGTGCCGCCGTAGCGGCGCGTGATGCTGCTGTCGGCCTGGACGAAGGGTTCGAACACGCGCTGCAGCTGCTCGGGCGACATGCCGATGCCAGTGTCGCGCACGGTGAAGCGCAGGTGCACGCCGGTGGGCGGGGCATCGAGCGCGGGCTCGACGCTCACCTGCACCGAGCCCTGGTTCGTGAACTTGACGGCGTTGCCCACGAGGTTGATGAGCACCTGGCGCAGGCGCACGGCATCGCCCACGAGCGTGGCCGGAATGGCGTCGGCCACCTGCCAGGCCAGCCGCAGGCCCTTCTGCTGCCCGGTGAGCAGCAGCGGCGAGAGCGCCTCCTCGAGGCACTTGCGCACGGAGAACGGCCGGTGTTCGATGACCATCTGGCCCGCCTCGATCTTCGCGACGTCGAGCAGGTCGTCGATGATGACCATCAGCCCCTTGGCCGACTGGTTGGCGAGCGAGATGTATTGGCGCTGCTTCTCGGAGAGGTCGGTGTGCAGCACGAGTTCGGTGAGGCCCAGCACGCCGTTCATCGGCGTGCGGATCTCGTGGCTCATGTTCGCGAGGAACGCGCTCTTGGCCATGTTGGCGTTGTCGGCCGCCACGCGGGCGCCTTCCAGCGCCTTCTGCGTGGCCTTCAGGTCGGCGATGTCGCGGGCGTTGACCTGCATCGCGCGGCGGCCGGACACGGGGTCCACCACCGGGCGCACGTCCACGCCGTGCCAGCGCAGGCCGCCGAGCGTGTTCAGCTCGAGCTCGGCGCTGAAGGTCTGGCCCTTGCGCACCTGCGCGATGATGCGCGCGGCCACGCCGGGGTCGCTGAACATGCCGTCGAAGTCGGAGGGGCGCGGGGCCTCGCCCGGCGGGATGGGGCCGAAGGCCTGCACGGCGGCCGGGTTGCGCATCAGCGCGAGGCCGTCGGGCAGCGAGTGCAGCGCGACACGCACCGTGGTGTGGGTGATGGCCTCGACGCCGCGCAGGGCATCGGGGTCGAGCCCGGTGGAGAGGGGTTCCGAGGCGAAGAGGATGCCCTGGCGGCCGTCGGGCATCATGATGCCGCGCGAGACCAGCACCGAGGTGAACGGCGTGCCCTTGGGGTACAGCGTCCAGGAGTCGCGGGTGACCTCGCCCCGGGCATGGGCCTGGGTGCTGAGCGCGAGCCGGGTGCGCACGCCTTCGCTGACGTCCGAGAAATCGCGCCGGGCGAGTTCCTCGACCGAGTCGGCCTGCCAGAAGGTGAGACCCGCGCGGTTCGCCCAGGTGGCTTGCAGACGTTCAGGGTCGAACACCCAGATGGGCACGTCGAGCCACTCGTAGAACGGCAGGCAACTGAAATCGACCATCGTCGTGGGCGCGGGAAGGGAGGCGACCCCCGATCATGCCCCAACACGGCAACATCACGTTACCGGTAGTGCGCGTTCACGACAGATTTTTTGCCGAAACGCCCGGGGGTGCCCCTACTTGGAGCGGCGCACCCGCAGCAGTTCGTCGAGGATGAGCAGGATGGCGCCGATCGTGATGGCGCTGTCGGCGATGTTGAACGACGGGAATGCCTTGCCGGCGTAGTGGAACTGGAGGAAGTCCACGACGTAGCCGTGCATCAGGCGGTCGATCACGTTGCCCAGGGCGCCGCCCAGGATCAGCGCCAGTGCCCACGCGAACACCTTCTGGCCGCCGTGGCGGCGCAGCATGAAGATGATGAACACGGTGGCCACGGCGCCCAGGCCCACGAAGAACCACCGCTGCCACCCCGAGGCCCCCGCCAGGAACGAGAACGCCGCCCCGGTGTTGTGGACCCGCACGATGTTGAAGAACGACGTGATGGTGCGGCTGTCGCCGTACTGGAAGTACTGGAGGATCAGCGTCTTGGTGAGCTGGTCCAGCACGATCACGATGGCGGCGATGCCGAGCCAGGGCAGCAGGCTCGACGAGGGGGACGACGACGAAGCGGGGCGGGTGGCCATGCGGTGGGGGCGGTCCGGAAAAAAGGTCAGGCGACGGTGCGGGTTTCACCCGCGCCGAACAGGTTCGACGTGCAGCGTCCGCAGATCGTCGGGTGTGCGGGGTCGACACCGATGTCGTCGCGGTAGTGCCAGCAGCGCTCGCACTTCGTGCCGGCCGACGGCGTGACCGCCACGTCCAGCGTGTCGCCGACCACGGCCGACGCCGCCGACGTGATCGTGACGAACTTCAGGTCGTCGCCCAGCGAGGCCAGCAGGTCGAGGTCGGCGGCCGGCGCCGTGATCACGATCTCGGCCTGCAGCGACGCACCCACCTGGCCGGCGGTGCGCACGGTCTCGATGTTCTTCGTCACGACGTCGCGGATCTCGCGCACGCGGGTCCACTTGGCGAGCAGTGCCTCGTCGGGCGTGCCCAGGTCGCAGTACTGCTGCGTGAAGATCGACTGGCCGTTGCCGATGAAGCCCCAGGCTTCCTCCGCCGTGAAGCTCAGGAACGGCGCCATCCAGCGCAGCATGGCCTGGGTGATGTGCCACACGGCGGTCTGGGCGCTGCGGCGGGCGAGCGATTTCGGCGCGGTCGTGTAGAGGCGGTCCTTCAGCACGTCGAGGTAGAACGCGCCGAGGTCTTCCGAGCAGTACACCTGCAGCTTGGCCACCACCGGATGGAACTCGTACACCTTGTAGTGGGCGAGGATCTCGGCCTGGAACTGCGACGCGCGCGACAGCGCGTAGCGGTCCACCTCGAGCAGCTGGTCGAGCGGCACGCCGTCCTTCGCGATGTCGAAGTCGCTCGTGTTGGCCATCAGGAAGCGCAGCGTGTTGCGGATGCGGCGGTACGCGTCCACCACGCGGTCCAGGATCTTCTGGTCGCCCGCGATGTCGCCGGAGTAGTCGCTGGCGGCCACCCACAGGCGGATGATCTCGGCGCCGAGCTTCTTGTTGACCTCCTGCGGGTCGATGCCGTTGCCGAGCGACTTGCTCATCTTGCGGCCCTGGCTGTCCACCGTGAAGCCGTGGGTCAGCAGGCCCTTGTAGGGCGCGCGTCCCTCGAGTGCGCAGGCGAGCAGCAGCGACGAGTGGAACCAGCCGCGGTGCTGGTCGTGGCCTTCGAGGTACAGGTCGGCTTCGGGCCCGGTCTCGTGGAACTGGGGTGCGTGCGTGCCGCGCAGCACGTGGAAGAACGTGCTGCCCGAGTCGAACCACACCTCGAGGATGTCGGTGCTCTTCGTGTAGCTGGGCGCGTCGGCGGCACCGAGGATCTCCTCGGTGGTCACGCGGCTCCAGGCCTCGATGCCGCCCTTCTCGACGATGTCGGCGGCCTGGTCGAGGATCTCCATCGTGCGCGGGTGCAGCTCGCCCGAGTCCTTGTGCAGGAAGAACGGGATGGGCACGCCCCAGCTGCGCTGGCGGCTGATGCACCAGTCGGGCCGGTTGGCGATCATGTCGTGCAGGCGGGCCTTGCCGTTCTCCGGGTAGAAGCTCGTCTGCTCGATGGCTTCCAGCGCGGTCTGGCGCAGCGTCTTCGGGGCCTTGTCCTTCGTGAACACGCCAACGCCCTCATCCATGCGGATGAACCACTGGGCGGCCGCGCGGTAGATCACCGGCGTCTTGTGGCGCCAGCAGTGCGGGTAGCTGTGGGTGATGGTGGTGGTGTGCAGCAGGCGGCCGGCGTCCTGCAGCGCCTGGATGATGACGGGCACCGCCTTCCAGATGTGCTGGCCGCCGAAGAGCGGGAACTCGGGTGCGTACGCGCCGTTGCCCTGCACCGGGTTCAGGATGTCGTCGTACTTCACGCCGTGCGAGACGCAGGAGTTGAAGTCGTCCACGCCGTAGGCGGGCGCGGAGTGCACGAGGCCCGTGCCGTCGTCGGCGGTGGCGTAGTCGGCGAGGTAGACCGGGGACAGGCGGCGGTAGCCGGCGTCCACGTCGTACAGCGGATGTTCGAACGCGAGGCCGCCGAGCTTCTCGCCCTTCGTGGTGGCGAGCACCGTGCCCTGCAGGCCCCAGCGGGTCATGCAGGCCTCGACGAGCGCCTCGGCCACGAGGAACAGGCCGCGTTCGGTGTCGACCAGCGCGTACGGCAGCTCGGGGTTCAGGTTGATGGCCTGGTTCGCGGGGATGGTCCACGCGGTGGTGGTCCAGATGACCGCGAAGGCATCCTTCGACAGCGACGGCAGGCCGAAGGCCGCGGCCAGCTTCGCCGGCTCGTGGGCCTTGAAGGCGACGTCGACGGTCTGGCTCTTCTTGTCGGCGTACTCGATCTCGAACTCGGCGAGCGACGAGCCGCAGTCGAAGCACCAGTACACGGGCTTGAGGCCGCGGTACACGAAGCCGCGTTCGATCACGCGCTTGAACGCGCGCAGTTCACCGGCCTCGTTGGCGAAGTCCATCGTCTTGTACGGATGGTCCCACTCGCCCAGCACGCCCAGGCGCTGGAAGTCGGCCATCTGCTGGGCGATCTGTTCCGTGGCGTAGGCGCGGCTCTTGGCCTGCATCTCGTCGCGGCTCAGGTTGCGGCCATGCTTCTTCTCGATGGCGTTTTCGATGGGCAGGCCGTGGCAGTCCCAGCCGGGCACGTACAGCGCGTCGAAGCCGTCGAGTTGCTTCGACTTGACGATCATGTCCTTCAGGATCTTGTTCACGGCGTGACCCATGTGGATCTGGCCGTTGGCGTACGGCGGGCCGTCGTGCAGGATGAACTTCGGGGCGCCGCAGCGGGCTTCGCGCAGGCGCTTGTAGGTGCCTTCGTCGTTCCATTGCTTGACCCAGCCCGGTTCGCGCTTGGGCAGGTCGCCGCGCATCGGGAACGGGGTGTCGGGCAGGTTCAGCGTGGCGCGGTAGTCGGTGGCTTTGTCGGTCATGGCGCAGGGGGCGCGGCGGGGCGCGCGTCTGGAAAGTGGGCCGGCCAGGGGCGCCGGGGCTCGCGGGGGAGGGCGGGGCGAGCTCTAAATTCGGTCGCGGGTGGTCTGGCGACCGGTGGCGGCATGGGGTGTCGCCGACGCGAGGAACGTGCGTGCGTCGGCCTCATCCTGCAGGATGGCGGCTTTCAGGGCGTCGAGCCCGTCGTACCGGGCCTCGTCGCGGATCTTGTGCAGGAGTTCCACACGCACGAGTTTACCGTACCCCCCCTCCAGGCCCAGCGGGGATGGCCATTCGAGGCAGTGCACCTCCAGCAACACCCGGCCGCTGTCGTCCACCGTGGGCCGCACGCCGAGGCTCGCCACGCCGCCGATGGGCTCCGGCGCCAGGCCGTGGGTGCGCACCGCGAAGATGCCCATGGCCGCGGCCAGCCGGTGCGGGAAACGCAGGTTGAGCGTGCGGAAACCCAGGTCACGCCCGAGTTTCTTGCCGTGCACGACGTGGCCGCTGATGCTGTACGGGCGGCCCAGCAGCGCGGCGACCTGGTCGAGGCGGCCGGCGGCCAGCGCCTCGCGCACCGCCGAGCTCGACACGCGCAGGCCGTGCACCTCGTAGCTGTTCATGCGGGCCACGTCGAATCCCTGCTCGGCGCCGGCGGCGTCGAGCATCGTGTAGTCGCCCACGCGCTTCGCGCCGAAGCGGAAGTCGTCGCCCACCAGCACGTACTTCGCGCCCAGGCCGTCGACCAGGGTGTCCTGGATGAACGCCGCGGCGGGCTGGGTGGCCAGGGCCTCGTCGAAGCGCAGCACGACGACCTGGTCGATGCCGCAGCGCTCCAGCTCGCTCAGCTTGTCGCGCAGGGTGGCGATGCGGGCCGGGGCCAGCTCGGGCTTGCCGGCCTTGCGGGCGAAGTAGTCGCGCGGGTGCGGCTCGAAGGTCAGGACGCAGGAGGGCAGGCCGCGGTGCTGGGCTTCGGAGCGGAGCAGGGCCAGCATGGCCTGGTGCCCGCGGTGGACACCGTCGAAGTTGCCGATGGTCAGGGCGCAGGCGGGGGCGATGCCGGGGTGGTGGAAGCCGCGGAAAACTTGCATGGTGCGGGATTATTGCCTGCCGGGGGCCGGCTTCGCTGGCCGGGTCACGGCACGATGGCCGACGGGCCTTCCAGCCAGCGCCACTGGCCCGGCGCCAGGTCGGCCGGCAGCACGAGGGCGCCGAAGCCGCTGCGGTGCAGTCCCTCGACCCGGTTGCTCACCGCGGCCAGCATGCGCTTGACCTGGTGGTACTTGCCGTCGACGAGGGTCATGCGCAGCGTGAGTTCGCCGGTGGGCTCGCAGGCCACGGCCCGCACGGTGGCCGGGTCGTCCACCAGCTTGACCCCTTCGAGCAGGCGGGCGATCTGGTCCGGTGTCACGGGGTGCTTGCAGGTCACCTCGTACACCTTCGGCACGTGCTTCTTGGGTGACGTGAAGCGGTGGATCAGCGCGCCGTCGTCGGTGAACAGCAGCAGGCCCGTGGTGTCCTCGTCGAGGCGGCCGATGCTCTGCACGTCGCGCCGGCGCAGCGGCGCGGGCAGCAGGCTGTAGATGCTCGGGTGGTGCTTCGGCTTCTGCGAGCACTCGACGCCCTGCGGCTTGTTCATCACGAGCAGCGCCTTCTCGTGGTACGTCCACGGCTCGCCGCGCACGGTGAACTGGAGGCCCGTCGGATCGACCTCGGCGAACGGGTCGTCGACGCGCTCGCCGGCGACGGTGACGTGGCCGGAGGCGATCAGGCCCTCGCATTCGCGGCGGGCGCCGAAGCCCTGGGTGAACAGCAGTTGGGACAGCTTCATGGAGGTCAGTGGTGGAGTTCGAACGTCACGAGGTGGCCTTCGGCCAGCGGCCATGCGAGGCCCGCGATGCGTTCACCGTTGAATTCTGCCGACACGGTGCGGCCGGCCCGGTCGGTGACCTGGGCCACGGCCACCGAGACACCGGCCACGCCGGGGGGCACGTCGGGCGGCGGGCACTGGCCGTCGAGCATCACGCGGTCGCGCTGGCGGTCGAAGAAGCCGCGCGGGCGGCTGAGCGTGACACGCGACAGGGGCGGCGTGGCGGCGGGCTTGGGCAACCGCTCGGCGCGCAGGTGGATGAGTTCGGAGGAGCGCGCGAACGGCGAGCGGTACACGTGGGTCACCGGATAGCCGTCGGCGGTGACGACGAACTCGTACGGCTGCCCCGGGCGTGCGAGCATGGGCCCCCAGCGGCCGTCGGGCCCGACGGTGCGCTCGTGGACGGCCGGCCCCAGGCGTTCGCCCGTGTCCGGGTGTGTGGCGAAGACCTCGACGCGCGCGCCCACCAGCGGCAGGTTCGTCGGGTCGAAGCCCTTGCGGTTGTCGACGCCGAAGCCCGAGACCTTGCCGTCGAGCCGCAGCTGGGGTTCCGGTTCGATCGACAGGGTGGCGGGCGGCCCGCCGGTGAGGAAGGCCCAGGTGTGGGCGAAGGCCTCGGGGCCGTACGACGTTTCGCGGTGGTCCACGCCGGGCACCACCAGGTTGACGGCACCACGCAGCGCGGGGCTGTCGGGGCCCGTGCCGGTGGCCAGGTGCGGCACGCCGATCCAGTGGCCGGTGGGCTGGCAGTACTTGTCGTTGCCGTCGGACCGCAGCGTGAGCCACGCGACGCCGGGTGTCACCTCGTGGCCGTCCGGTCCGGGTTCGTTGAGGGCGCGCAGCAGGGGGCCGGCGCCGTTGAACTCGTTGTGGGGGAGGTGTTCCGCCGAGGTCCACACGCCGTGGTTGGGCGTGCCGCCCAGCACCGCGTGCGACACCTTGTCCGCCCCGCCGCCGCGGGCGAGGTAGTTGCGCACCGCGTAGCCACCCCGCGAGTTCGCGACGAGCAGCACGCGGCTCGCCCCGGTGGCCGCGCGCACGCGCTCCACCTCGGCCGCGAGGAAGGCCATGTGCTCGGCACTCGAGGTGCGGCCGGGCTGGGGCGTGTGTTCGTCGTCGCGGGCGAGCGGGTAGGGCAGGTCGATCGCGTGCAGGCGGTCGCGTGGCCAGCCGTTCGACTCGAAACGCCAGACGGTGGTGAACCACAGCGCGGCGGTGTCGCCGTTGCCGTGGACGAACACGATGGGCGGGAAGGAATCGGGTGAGGTCACCGTGGCATTTTCCCGCAAAGCCGCGGTGCCGCTGACCCAGGGGTGACAGACGGCCGGGCGGGGCCTGCCCACAATCCCCGCGATGTCCCGACTTCCCGACGCGTCCGTGCCGCCGGCCTTCGGCCCCACCGTCGCGTGCCTGGCCGGGGCCCAGCTGATCGCCTGGGCGGCGCTGTACTACACCTTCTCGGCCTTCGTGCTGCCGATGCACGACACGTTCGGCTGGTCCAAGCCGTCGATCATGGGGGCGTTCACGCTCGGCCTCGCGGTGTGGGGCGCGGCCAGCTACGGGGCCGGGGCGCTCATCGACCGCGGACACGGGCGCGCGGTGATGGCGGGCGGCACGTTCATCGCGGGCCTCGGCTTCCTGCTGTGGTCGGTCGTCGGCAGCCTGCCGGTGCTCTACCTCGCGTGGGCGCTGCTGGGCGCCGCGATGGCGATGACCCTCTACGAGCCGGCGTTCAGCGTCGTCACCCGGCGCTTCCCCACCCGCTACGGGTCGGCCATCACCTGGCTGACGCTGGTGGGCGGTTTCGCGAGCACGGTGTCGTTCCCGGTCACGCTGTGGCTGATCGGGGCGTTCGGCTGGCGCGTGGCGCTCGCGGTGGTGGGCGGCCTGCTGCTGTTCGTGGCCACGCCACTCAACGCGTGGGCGCTGCGCGGCACCGACCCGCCGCGCCCGGTGCGCGCCGCCGACGCCGCGGACGACGCCACGCTGCACGAGGCCCTGCGCCACAAGGCGTTCTGGCTGCTGGCGGCCACGTTCATGCTGTATTCCATCGTGTCGGCCACGTTCTGGGCCCACGTGCTGCCGGCCTTCGCATCGAAGGGCACGCCGGAGGCGCAGGCCCTGGCAGTGCTGATGTGGGTGGGGCCGGCGCAGGTCGTCGGCCGGGTGGTGTTCATGCTGGCCGGGCGGCGCTGGTCGGCGCGGCTGCTGGGCCTCGCGGTGTTCGCGGCCATGCCGCTGTCCCTCCTGATCTTCGCGCTGGCCCATTCGCTGTGGGCGCTGCTGCTGTTCGCGGTGATGTTCGGCGCGGCCAACGGCCTCATCACCATCGTGCGGGGCCACGTCGTGCCCACGTACTTCGGTCATGCGCACGTGGGGCGCATCAGCGGGCTGTTGTCGGTGCTGTCGCTCGTGCCGCGCGCGGCCGGGCCGCTGGTGGGGGCGTGGGTGCTGCTTGCGGTGCCGGGCTACCGGGAGCTGCTGCTGATGCTGGCGGCGATGGTGGCCCTCGCGTGGATCACGTTCGCGATGGCAGGCGATCCGGCCCGGGGCTGAACGGCACCAAAGGGCAGTTGCCGACCCGCGGGCCGCTTCCTAGACTCTTCGCCTGGGAGATGATCACCATGTTCCGAGCCTCTGTGGTCCTGGTTCTCGCGGCCTGCGCCCTGGCCGCCTGCTCCACCAGCGAATACCTCATCAACACCCGCGACGGCGGGCAGGTCGTCAGCACCGGCAAGCCGGAGCTGGACCCGAAGGCGGGTGTCTACACGTACACCGATGCCAATGGCCGCACCTCGACGATCCGCGAGGGCGAAGTCGTTCACGTCATGAAGCGCTAGCCCCCCTTCTTGGGTGGGGCGCGGGCCCCGGGATGACCGCGTGGATCCGCGAGAATCCACGCGATGGCCCAGACGCGGATCACGGACGACGCTGAAGTGGCAGCGCCCAGGCCTTCGGAGCCGCCGGGTGCGGTGCCGGAGCGGGCCGAACGCTTCACGCTCCCCGAACGCCGCCGGATGCTGCTGGCGCTGGGGTTCTCCCTCGTCGTGCATGCGGTGCTGCTGACGCTGGTGTTCGGTGGTTCCGGCACCGGGGCGCCGGGCCTCACCTTCCCGTGGCAGGACCGGCGGGCGCAGGCGGACGACCTGAGCATCGTGCTGACACCGCCGCCGGCCCCCCCGACACCGCCCGCGGAAACTCGGGACGAGGCGCCGCCCGCACGGGCATCGCGTCCCCCGAGCCCCCGGCTCGCACCCGAGGTGCGGCCCGCCCCGTCGCCGGACGCGCCGGCTGCGGACGCCCCGGAGCCGCCCGCAGCCGAACCGCCGGCCCCCGAACCGCCGCCCGCGTTCGTGGCCGAGGCGCCGCCGCCCCCGCCGGCGCCCGAACCCCCCGAGCCACTGCCCGTGCCCGTGCCGGTCGTCGAGGTGCCCGTGCCCGACGCCCCCGTCGCGCCGCCGCCGGTGGTGGCCGTCGCGGCCAGTGCGCCGATGCCCGAGGCGCCGGCCTCGTCACCCGACGAACTCGCGCGGGAGGACCTGCGGCGCCAGGAGTCCTTGCGTGCCGAAGCGGTTCGCGTGGAGGCCGAGCGCCAGGCGGCCCTCGCGCGGGAGGCCGCCGTCCGGCAGGAGGCGGAACGCCAGGAAGCCGCACGCCTCGAGGCCGAACGCCGGGACCAGGTGGCGCGGCAGGCCGCGGCCGAGGCGGAAGCGCGCCGCCAGGAGGCGTCCCGTGCCGACGCGGCGCGGCGGGAGACCGAACGGCAGGAGGCCGAGCGCCGGGAGCAGGTGGCGAAGCAGGCCGCGGCCGACGCGGAGGTGCGGCGACAGGAGGTGGTCCGGGCCGACGCAGCGCGTGTGGAGGCCGAACGCCAGGCCCAGGTGGCGCGTGACGCGGCGGCCCAGGCCGAGGCCCGCCGCCAGGAGGCCGCCCGGGTCGAAGCCGCGCGCCTCGATGCCGAACGCCGGGAGTCGGCCGAACGCGCGGCCGCGGCCGAACAGGAGGCTCGACGGCAGGACGCCGCACGGGCGGAGGCTGCACGTGTCGAAGCGGCCCGGGTGGAGGCCACCCGAGCGGAAGCCGCCCGCGCCGAGGCAGCCCGCGCGGAAGCAGCTCGTGCAGAGGCCGCACGCGCCGAAGCTACCCGGGCAGAAGCCGCCCGAGCCGAGGCGGCCCGCGCCGACGCCGAGCGCCGCGACCAGGCCGCCCGCGACGCTGCGGCCCGGCAGGAGGCGCAGCGCCAGGAGGCCGCCCGCGCCGACGCCGAGCGGCAGGAGGCCGACCGGCAGGCCGCCGCCCGCGCCAACGCCGAGCAGGAACGGCGCGAGGCCGTGCGCCGCGCGATCGGCCGCCAGCTCGACGAGGAAGCGGCACAGCGCGACGCGGCGAAGGCTCGCCCCCCGAACAACAGCCTGCCGCTGTCGCTCAGCTCCCCGCGCCGGGGCCGCCTCTGGGGGCGCACGGACCCGAACGCCGAGCTCGTCCAGTACGCGGACACCTGGGCCCGCCGCATCCAGTTCGGCACGCCCGCCGAAACGGTGAAGGCCCTGGCCCAGCGGCCGCACACGACGCCGATGGTCACCGTGGCGATCCGCAGCGACGGCTCCGTCGAGTCCGTGACCTTCGTGGTGTCGAGCGGCGTGCCGGAGGTCGACGACGCGATCCGCCGCATCGTCGAGGCCCAGAAGCCCAATCCGGCGTTCCCGGCGGCGCTCGCCCGCGAGTACGACGTGATCGAGATCCGGCGCACCTGGCACTTCGATTCCGCGGTCCGTCTCCAGTGAGGGGATGAAGGGCCGGACGGACCCCTCCCGTAGTAAACTCACCCCCCTTTCACGAAACCTTCAAACTGGCATCCATGCAACTCGGGTCATCCAGCCCGGGCGTTGCCGGTTCGGAGCTCACCCGCCTCCTGGCCCGTCTGGCGGACGCCCCCCCTGTCGATGTGCGACCGGCGTTCGCCGAACGGCTGGGCCACTGGCTCAGCTGGACGGACGCGATCTCGCTGTCGACCGCGCTCAACGCCGGGCCGTCGGACGCCGCCCCCGCGCGCTCACGCGGCCTGGGTGGCGACGAGGCGGACTTCCAGCGCGTGCGCGCGGCCCTGTCGGCGTCCATCGCCGCCGGCCCTGCCGACGCCGAGGCGAGCCCGACCGATTTCAGCCCGTACCGACGCCACTGCGCCGCCCGGCAGCAGGCGATGCTCGAGGCCGTCGGCGCGTTGCGCCAGCGCCTGCGAGACGCCCTGTCCCGGCGTTCGCCGTCGCTCGCCCGGCTGGCCGCACTCGACGCCGTCATGGACCAGGCCCTGGCGCCGCACGAACGCCGCCTGCTGGCGCTGGTGCCGCTGAGGCTTCAATCGCACTTCGAACGGATGGCCCGCGCCGCCGGGGACGACCCCGGGTGGACCGCCACCTTCCGTGATGACCTGGACCACGTGCTGCAGGCCGAACTGGCGCACCGGCTGCTGCCGGCCCAGGGCCTGCTGGACGCACTTCGCACGCACCCCACGACATGAACCGACTTCTCCATCACACCGCCTTCGCGGTGGGCCTCCTCGCGCTCGGCTGGATCGCCGCCGGCTACGTGCCGGGGCACCTGCTGGCGCTGTCGCTGGTGCTGCTGATCGGCGCCTTCTACCTGATGGGCGCGCTCGAGCTGCACCGCTTCCACAAGGGGACGCTGGGGCTGTCCCAGGCCGTTGCAAGCGCGGGCGAGACCCCGGCGGACCTCGGCGCCTGGCTCGCCTCCGTGCCCGCGGGCCTGCGCCATGCCGTGCGCCTGCGCGTCGAAGGCGAGCGGGTGGGCCTGCCGGGCCCCGCGCTGACGCCGTACCTCGCCGGCCTGCTGGTGCTGCTGGGCATGCTGGGCACCTTCCTCGGCATGGTGGTCACGCTCAAGGGCACCGGCCTCGCGCTCGAGAGCGCGACGAACGTGGAGGCCATCCGCGCCTCGCTCGCCGCGCCGGTCCGGGGCCTGGGCCTCGCGTTCGGCTGTTCGGTCGCGGGTGTCGCGGCCTCGGCCATGCTGGGCCTGATGTCGGCGCTGGCGCGCCGCGAGCGCCAGCAGGTGGTGCAGCAGCTCGACGCGCGGGTCACCACCACGCTGCGCGGCTTCTCCCGCGTCCACCAGCGCGAGGAGTCGCTCGCGCTGCTGCGCGCGCAGGCCGACACGCTGCCCGCCGTGGTGACGCAGTTGCAGGCCCTCGTGGGCCACATCGAACGCCAGGGCCAGGCCCTGCACGAGCAGCTGGTGGCCGGCCAGGCGAAGTTCCACGACGAGGCCCGGCGCGCCTACACGGGTCTCGCCGAATCGGTGGACCGTTCGCTCAAGAGCAGCCTCTCCGAAAGCGCACGCCTGGCGGGCGCCGCCATCGAACCCGCGGTGACGGCCACGATGGCCGGCCTCGCGAAGGAGGCCGGCACGCTGCGCGACACGCTGTCGGCCACCGTGCAGCAGCAGCTCGACGGCGTGGCCGCACGGCTCGACACCACCGCGGCCACCCTCGCCACGCAGTGGCAGGCCGCGCTGGCCAGCCAGCAGCGCCAGGGTGAGGCCGTCGCCGCCGACCTGAAGGCCGGCCTCGACCGCTTCACCGCGTCGTTCGAACAACGCGCCACCGCGCTGGTGGACGGTGTGTCCACCCGCATGGACCGCAGTGCCGACACCTGGACCGAATCGCTCGGCCGCGCGCTCGCCGAGCAGCGTCAGGGCCACGAGGCGCTCACGGCCCACGGCCGCGACGCGGCCGCCGCGATGGTCGCCGGCTTCGAGACGCACGCCGCCTCGCTGCTGCGCCGCGTGGCCGAGTCTCAGGCCGAGGCGGATGCCGCCGCGGTCCGGCGCGAGCAGGAGCGGTCCACCGCCTTCCACGACGGCATCGCCCGCCTGACCGCCGCGATGCAGCGCCAGGCCGAGGACGACGGCGCCGCACTGGCCGAACGCCAGCGCCAGATCTGCACGACGCTCGAGCAGACGGCCCAGACCATCGCCGCGCAGACCGAGGCCCATGCCCGCGCCACCATCGGCGAGATCGCCCGCCTCGTGCAGGCCGCGTCGGAGGCCCCGCGTGCGGCCGCCGAGGTGATCGGCGAACTGCGCACTGCGCTGTCCGACAGCCTGGTGCGCGACAACGCCGCGCTCGACGAACGCAACCGCTTGATGTCCACGCTCTCCGGCCTGCTCGATGCGGTGAACCACGCGAGCACCGAGCAGCGCGCCGCCATCGACGCGCTGGTGGCCACCACCACCGACGTGCTGGAACGCGCGGGCACGCGCTTCGCCGAAAGTGTCGAGACCGAGTCCCGCGCGCTGCAGGCCGTGTCCGAACAGGTCACGGGCAGCGCGGCCGAAGTCGCGAACCTGGGTGAAGGTTTCGGCGTGGCGGTGCAGCAGTTCAGCCGCGCGAGCGAGGACCTGATGGCCCAGCTGCAGCGCATCGAGGGCGCGCTGTCGCACACGATGGCGCGCAGCGACGAGCAGCTGGCCTACTACGTGGCGCAGGCGCGCGAGATCGTCGACCTGACGCTCGGCTCGCACCAGCAGATCTTCGAAGGCCTGCAGTCGCGGGCCAAGGCGCCTGAGGCCGAGTCCGCATGACGATCGCCTCGGACCTCGACGACGGGCTGGACGACGGCCTCGAGTCCACCACGCCGGTCTGGGCCGTCTTCGGTGACCTGATGGCCGGGCTGCTGGGTGCGTTCGTGCTGATCCTCGTGTGCGTGATGGGCATGCAGCTCGACCTCGCCGAACGCCTGAAGACCGAGGTGCAGCAGCGCGAGGCGGAGGCCCAGCGCCGCGCCGAGCTGGAACGCGCGCTCGCCATCCCGCTCGCGGCCGGCCGCGTCACGGTGGCCAACGGGCGCATCCACATCAGCGGCAGCGTGCTGTTCGCCTTCAACTCGGCCGACCTGCAGCCCGAAGGCCGCCAGGTGCTCAAGGATCTCGCGGGGCCACTGGCCGCCTACCTGGCCTCGCGCGAGGAGGTGCTGATGGTCAGCGGCTTCACCGACGACCGGCAGGTGCGTGACACCACGCGCGCGAAGTTCGCCGACAACTGGGAGCTCTCGGCCCAGCGGGCGCTGACCGTCACCCGCGGGCTGATCGAGGAGGGCGTTCCGTCGTCCGCCGTGTTCGCCGCGGCGTTCGGGTCGCAGCAGCCGGTGGCGTCGAACGCCGACGCCGCGGGCCGTGCGCTCAACCGGCGCGTCGAGATGGCGCCCACGCCGAAGCCGCGTGCGCCATGACTGAGCCGCGGGTGCCGTCGAAGGGGCTGGCCGCGCTGCGGGCGCTGGTCGACCGGCTGGGCCGTGCGCCGGCGCTGCCGTCGTCCGCGGCCGTGCCGCTGTCGCGCACCGTGTCGCCGCCGCCGCTGAAGGCGGTCAGCGCGTTCCAGGGCACCTGGTCCCGCATGCGGGCCGAGCAGCGCCTGCGCCAGGTGCTGGCGCACGTGCCCGCGTCGGCCGGGCCGCTGAATTCGTCGCACCTCGTGAACCGCGCGCTGCAGGCCATCAACGACGTGTCGCCGGAGTACCTCGACGCGTTCATGTCGCACATCGACACGCTGCAGTGGCTGGAGCAGACGATCGACGCGGCCGATCTGGTGCCGCGCAAGCCCGCGACGCGGGCGCCGCGCAAGGGTTAGCCGACGGCGGGAGGCACCTGCTTCTCGCCCGCCTCGCGCGCCCGGAACACCCCGGCACGCGCCAGCAGCGACGTGGTGATGGGCACCGTGATCGACAGGAACACGGGAATCAGCCAGACGTGCAGTACGGGCCGGCCTTCCAGCATCGAGAAGTACAGCACCGAGGCGCCCGCCAGGCACCACGCGCCGATGGTGGACGCCAGCGCCGGCGAGTGCATGCGCAGGAAGAAGTCGGGCAGGCGCAGCAGCCCCCACATGCCCACCAGCGCGAAGAGGGCGCCGGTGACGATCAGCAGGGCCACGATGGCCTCGGCCCACAGCGGCACGGCGTTCATTCGATGACCTCCCCGCGCAGGAGGAACTTCGCCATCGACGCGGAGCCGACGAACCCGAACAGGGCGATCAGCAGTGCGGCCTCGAAGAACATCTCGCTGGTGTAGCGGATGCCCAGCACGAGCATCACGAGCATGCCGCAGATGTAGAGCGCGTCGAGCGCCAGCACGCGGTCCTGGGCCGACGGGCCGCGGAACACGCGCACCATCGCGAAGGCCATCGCGAGCACGAGGCACACCAGCGCCACGGCGCTCGCGCCATAGAGGAGAGGGCTCATTCGAAGATCTCCATGAGGGGCTTCTCGTAGTGGGACTTGAGGTGGTCGATGAACGCGGCCTCGTCGTCCAGGTCGAAGACGTGCAGCAGCAGCGTGCCGCGGTCGAGCGACAGCTCGGACCACACGGTGCCGGGGATCACGCACATGATGGCGGCCAGCGCGGCGAGGCCGTGCGGGTCGCGCAGCCGCAGCGGCACGCGCACGAAGGTGCCCTTCGGCGGCGAGCGCCGCGCATGGAACACGCCCTTGGCAACGACGAGGTTCGAGACGATCACGTCGCGCCCGACGAGGCAGATCAGCTTGAAGACCGTCCACGGCCGGCGGATGCGCGCCGGCGTGGGCCGGAGCGACGCGGTGGCGAGCGGCACGACCACGGCGAGCGTGAGACCGAACAGCCACTGGCCGATGCCGAGCGACCCGTTGAGCACGAGCCACAGCACGAGGATGGACAGCGAGATGAGCGGGGCGGGGAACAGGCGCTTCATGGCGCGGCCCCCCCGGCGGCCTTCGCAGGCGAGGGCACGGGCATCGCGGTGATCACCGCGTCGATGTACGAGGTGGGGTTCACCAGCGAGTAGGCGGTGAGCCGGCCGTACTGCACCACGGCCTCGCCCTGGACCACCAGCACGCAGCACGCGGTCACGAGCATCGCGATGGGCAGGCACTCGGCGATGCGCAGCTTCGGCGCCGGTCGGTCCTGGGGCGCCCAGAAGTGCCGGATGCCGGCGCGCGACAGCGCGATCATCGACACGAGGCCCGACCCCACCATCAGCACGACGAGGGCCCAGCCAGTGCCGGTCACCGCGGGCGCGACGTCGCCTTCCAGCGGGTTCAGCAGCGCGGTGAGCATCGCCAGCTTGCCGATGAAGCCGGACAGCGGCGGCATGCCGCTCAGCAGCAGCGTGCACGCGATGAAGCTCAGGCCCAGGAACGCCATGGCCGCGGGGATGGCGCGGCCGATCAGCGGCTCCTCATCCTCGTCGAGGTTGATGTGCATGCCCTCGAACTGCGATTCGTCGTCGGCGGCGCCGGGCACGGTGTCACCCTCGGGCCGTGCGCCGGCGGCCACGCGCGAGCGCTCCACCAGTTCGGCGAGCAGGAAGAACGCGCTGACCGCGAACGTGGAACTCGCGAGGTAGTACAGCGCCCCCGCCGTGAGCGCGGGCTGGCCGAAGCCGAAGGCCGCGAGCAGCGTGCCCGAGGAGATCAGCACGCTGAAGCTCGCGAGCCGCCCGAGGCGCTTGGCACCCAGCATGCCGAGCGAACCGAAGCCCACGGTGAGCAGCCCGCCCACCACGAGCCAGCTGCCGCCGAACTGCGCGGACGGGCCGGCCTGCTCGGAGAACATCAGCGTCCACAGGCGCAGCACCGCGTAGACGCCCACCTTCGTCATGATGGCGAAGAGGCCGGCCACCGGTGCGCTGGCGCCGGAGTAGGCGGGCTCGAGCCACGCGTTCATGGGCCACATGGCCGCCTTCGCGAGGAAGGCGGTGGCGAGGATCGCGGCGCCGGCGTGCAGCAGCCCGCGGTCGTCCACCGGGATGTGCGGGATCTTCACCGCGAGGTCGGCGAAGTTCAGCGTGCCGGTGACGCCGTAGATCATCGCCGCGCCGATCAGGAAGAACGACGAGGCCACGAGGTTGATCGCGATGTAGTGCAGCCCGGCGCTGACCCGCTGGCGGCCCGAGCCGTGCAGCATCAGCCCGTAGGACGCCGACAGCATCACCTCGAAGAACACGAAGAGGTTGAACAGGTCGGCCGTCAGGAAGGCGCCGTACAGGCCCATCAGCTGGATCTGGAACAGCGGGTGGAAGTGCACGCCGGCGCGGTCCCAGCGGGCCACGGCGAACAGCAGCGCGCCCAGCGCGACACCGCCGGCCAGCACGAGCATCAGCGCGCTCAGCCGGTCGACGGCGAGCACGATGCCGTACGGCACGTCCCAGTTCGACGGCAGGTAGACGCCCACGACCCCGGGCACGCCGGAGTGGTCGACCCAGCGCATCAGCGCGATCGACAGCACGAGGCCGCACAGCGTGGAGGCGATGTTCAGCCAGCCCTTGAACCGGCGGCGCTTCTCGCCGAGCAGCATCATCACCGCCGCCGTCAGCATCGGCAGCAGGATGGGGGCGATGACGAGGTGGGGCCAGAGCCCGGGGGCGAGCGCCTGCAGCGTCGGATGGATCATCCGTGCCCCCCGTCGCCGTCGACGTGGTCGGTGCCGGTGAAGCCGCGCGACGCGAGCAGCACGACGAGGAACAGTGCGGTCATCGCGAAGCCGATGACGATGGCCGTCAGCACGAGGGCCTGGGGCATCGGGTCGGTGTAGTGCTCGAGGTCCGCGGGCAGGCCCGGGCGGATGATGGGTTCGTTGCCGATGGACAGGCTGCCCATGCTGAAGATGAACAGGTTCACGGCGTACGACAGCAGCGACAGGCCCATGATGACCTGGAAGGTGCGGGGGCGCAGCAGCAGCCACACGCCCGAGGCGGCGAGGACACCGATCGCGATGGCGATGATTTCTTCCATCAGGCGGCTCCGGAGGCGGGGCGGTCCATGCGGTGGCTGCGGACCGATTGGTGGGAAATGGCGGTGAGGATCAGCAGCGTGGAGCCCACGACGGTGGCGAACACGCCGATGTCGAAGAACATCGCGCTCGCGACGTGGATCTCGCCGACGAAGGGCAGGTGCAGGTGCGCGGTGTGCGTGGTCAGGAACGGGTAGCCGAACCACCACGCGCCGAGGCCGGTGCCGAGGGCGAACAGCAGGCCGACGGCGATCCAGCGTGGCGGGCGCAGCCGCATGTGCTCCTCCACCCACGTGGTGCCGGCCACGATGTACTGCACGATGAACGCGATGGCCACCACGAGGCCGGCGACGAAGCCGCCGCCCGGCTCGTTGTGGCCGCGCATGAAGAGGTACATCGCGATCACCCACGACAGCGGCAGCAGCAGCCGCACCAGCACGGCCGGCACGAGCAGGTAGCCCTGGGCGGTGTCGGTCGAGGTGCGGGCGGTCACGAGGTCGGTGGCGAGGTCGCTCGGCACGGCCCGCTGCTGCGCGGGCTGCTCGATGCTCTCGCGCGGCGGGCGGAAGCGGCGCAGCAGCGCGTAGACGGTGAGCGCGACGGCCGCGAGCACCGTGATTTCACCGAAGGTGTCGAAGCCGCGGAAGTCGACCAGCATCACGTTGACGACGTTGGTGCCGCCGCCTTCGGGCAGCGCACGCGACAGGAAGAACGGCGAGATGCTCTGCGGCGCCGCGCGCGTGAGCAGCGCGTACGACAGGCCGGCCATGCCGATGCCCACGACGGCGGACAGCGCGAAGTCGCGCGTGCGGCGGGCACGGGCGCGCAGGTCGGTGCGCAGCTCGCGGGCGTTCACCTCGATGCGCTTGGGCAGCCAGCGCAGCCCGAGCAGGATCAGCACGGTGGTCACCACCTCGACGGTGAGCTGCGTGAGCGCGAGGTCGGGCGCCGAGAACCAGACGAAGGTGATGCAGGTGGACAGGCCCGCGCCGGCCATCATCGTGAGCGCGGCGAGCCGGTGGTACTTCGCCTGCCAGGCCGCGCCGATGGCGCAGACGATGCCGATGGCCCAGATGCCCGCGAACACCGGCGACATCGGGATGCGCGGCCGGTCGCCCCACACGAGCTGCTGGCCCCACAGCGAGGCGATGGCGAAGACGACCGCGACGAGCACCATGCGGAACATCTGCGACTGCAGCCGCGCGGTGCCGAAGGCACGCAGGCCGCGGCGGCCGAACCAGCTGAGGAACACGAGCGTGCGTTCGAAGAACCGCTTGCCGCTCAGCAGCGAGACCACCGGCGGCGCGGGGAACCGGCCGCGCTTGAGCTGCTTGCGCAGCAGCAGGTAGAAGCCCGTGCCGCCGACGAGCGCGACGATGCTCATGAACATGGGCGCGTTCCAGCCGTGCCAGATCGCGAGGCTGTACGCCGGCAGGTTGCTGCCCACGACCGGGCTGGCCGCCGTGGCGAGGAACTGTCCCACGGACCAGGCCGGGGCGACGCCGACGACCAGGCACGCGAGCACGAGCAGCTCGACCGGCACGCGCATCCAGCGCGACGGTTCGTGCGGCGTGCGCGGCAGGTCCTCGGCCAGCGGCCCGAAGAAGACGTCCACGGTGAACCGCAGCGAGTAGGCCACGCTGAACACCCCCGCGAGGGTGGCCGCGAACGGCAGCGCGATCTCGACCCACGGGGCGGACGACACGAACACCGTCTCGGCGAAGAACATCTCCTTCGACAGGAACCCGTTGAGCAGCGGCACGCCCGCCATCGCGGCCGCGGCCACCATGGCCAGCGTGCCGGTGATGGGCAGTGCCTTGTAGAGACCGTTCAGGCGGCGGATGTCACGGGTGCCGGTCTCGTGGTCGACGATGCCGGTGGCCATGAACAGCGACGCCTTGAAGGTGGCGTGGTTCATGATGTGGAAGACCGCGGCCACGGCGGCCAGGTCGCTGTTGAGGCCCAGCAGCAGCGTGATCAGCCCGAGGTGGCTGATGGTGGAGTAGGCCAGCAGCCCCTTCATGTCGTTCTGGAACATGGCCGCGTACGCGCCGAGCAGCAGCGTGCAGGCGCCGGCGCCGCCCACCGTCCAGAACCAGAGGTCGGTGCCCGAGAGCACGGGCCACAGCCGCGCGAGCAGGAAGACGCCGGCCTTCACCATCGTGGCCGAGTGCAGGTATGCCGACACCGGCGTGGGCGCCGCCATGGCGTGCGGCAGCCAGAAATGGAACGGGAACTGCGCGCTCTTGGTGAGCGCGCCCAGCAGCACGAGCACGAGTGCGACCGGGTACAGCGCGTGGGCCCGCACCAGGTCGCCGGACTTCAGCACCACGTCGAGGTCGAAGCTGCCCACGATGCGGCCGATCAGCAGCACGCCCACCAGCAGGCACAGGCCGCCGGTGCCGGTGACGACGAGCGCCATGCGGGCACCGCGGCGGGCGTCGGTGCGGTGGTGCCAGTAACCGATCAGCAGGAACGAGAAGAGGCTCGTCAGCTCCCAGAACAGCACGAGCTGGACGAGGTTGCCCGACAGCACGACGCCGGTCATCGCGCCCATGAACGCGAGGAAAAACGCGAAGAAGCGCGGCACCGGGTCGGCGGGGGACATGTAGTACCGCGCGTACATCACCACCAGCGCGCCCACCCCGAGCACCAGCATGGAGAACATCCACGCGAAGCCGTCCATGCGGAAGACGATGTCGATGCCGAGGGACGGCAGCCACGCGATCTGCTCGCGGATCACCTCGCCCGCCGCGACGCGCGGGAACAGCATCGCCACCTGCACCGCGCCGGCGAGCGCGATCAGGCCGGCGAGCGTGGATTCGCGGTTGCGTGCGTTGGCAGGCAGCAGGGCCGCGATGACACTGCCGAGGAAGGGGAGGAGGACGAGGTAGGCAAGGGGCATCTCCGGTCCATTCTAAGGAATGAAATCCGGCGGTCCCGCGGCAGACCGGTCAGAAGCGCCGGTCGAGGGTCATGATGTCGTTCTGGCGGGTCATCTGGAACCGCGACAGGAAGGTGTTGCCGAGCAGGATGTAGGGCATCGGCGTGGGCAGCACCACCGCGTCCACGTCGCGCACGGTCACGTCGCCGATGCGGACGGCGGCCAGGCGCACCCGGTGCAGCGTCACCTCGCCGCCGGCCGTGTGGGCCTTGCCCTGGCGTCCCTGCTGGTACTTCACGCCGAGGCGGTCGGCCTCGGCCTGGCTCATCGCGACCGACGTGGCGCCGGTGTCGACCATGAACTGCGTGCTCGCGCCATTGATGGAGCCCGTGGCCAGGAAGTGCCCGCCGGTGCTGGCCGAGAGCACGATGCGGGTGCCGTCGGCGGGCGAGTCCGGGCTGTTGCCCACATGGGCGGCGCCGATCGTCAGCGTCAGGCGGCGGCCGCCCACGTCGACCACGGACTGGTCGGGGCCGGTGCTGATCAGGCGCACGCCGCTCACCGTGCTGCCCACCGCGACCGTGCGCGGCTGGCCGTCGATGATCAGCAGCGCCTTGCTGGCGCCGAGGCTGCCGCTCATCGAGACCTGCTGGGCGGCCGCGAGGCCGGCGCAGCCCGCGAGGGCCAGGCCCGCGGCCAGGCGGCGCATGGCGTCAGTCACGGAAGTTGTTGAACGACACCGGTGCGTCGGGCACGTCGGCGCGGATCAGCGCCATCGCGGCCTGCAGGTCGTCGCGCTTGGCGCCCGTCACGCGGACGGTGTCGCCCTGGATCGAGGCCTGCACCTTGAGCTTGCTGCCCTTGATGGCGGTCTGGATCTTCTTCGCGGTGTCGGCGTCGATGCCGCTCTTGACGGTGATCACCTGCTTGACCTTGTCGCCGCCGATCTTCTCGATCTTGGCGGTGCGGTCCATGAAGCGGATGTCGACGCTGCGTTTCGTGAGCTTGGCGATCAGGATGTCGAGCACCTGGCCGATCTGGAAGTCGCTGTCGGCGAAGACGGTGAGTTCCTTCTCCTTGAGCTCGACCTTGGCGGACGAGCCCTTGAAGTCGAAACGCGTGCCGATTTCCTTGGCGGTGTTGTCGACGGCGTTGCGCACTTCCACGAGGTTGGGATCGAGGACGGCATCGAAGCTGGGCATGGAATTTTCTCGGGTTCGCTGAATCAGCGAAAATTCTGCCATGCAAATCGAGTCCGGCGTCAGCCTGAAACCCTACAACACCTTCGGCCTGCCGGCGGTGGCCCAGACGCTCGTCCGCATCACGGACGACGCCGGGGTGCGCCAGGTCGTCGACCACCCGGACCTGGGCACCACGCCGAAGTTCATCCTCGGCGGGGGCAGCAACATCGTGCTGACCCGCGACATGCCCCAGGTGGTGCTGAAGGTGGAGGTGCGCGGCCGCCGCGTGGTCGAGGAGCGCGCCGACGCCTGGATCGTCGAGGCCGGCGCGGGCGAGACGTGGCACGACTTCGTCGCGTGGACGCTCGACCAGGGCCTGCCGGGCCTCGAAAACCTCGCGCTGATCCCCGGCACGGTGGGGGCGTCCCCGGTGCAGAACATCGGGGCGTACGGCATCGAGGTGAAGGACCGCTTCGAGTCGCTCGACGGCGTGGACCTGCTCACCGGGCGCAGCGTGACGCTGAACGGGGAGTTCTGCGCCTTCGGCTACCGGGACAGCGTCTTCAAGCACTCGCTGGCCGGGCGGGTCGTCATCACCCGTGTGCGGTTCCGCCTGCCGAAACCCTGGCAGCCGGTATTGGGTTACCTGGAGCTCGAACGGAAGATGGCCGAACACGGCGTCACGCGGCCGGAGGCGCGGCAGGTGTTCGACTGGATCTGCGCCATCCGCCGCGCGAAGCTGCCCGACCCGGCGGTGGTGGGCAACGCCGGGAGCTTCTTCAAGAACCCGGTGGTCACGCCCGAGCAGTGCCGCGACATCATCGGGCGCGACCCCGAGATCGTGCACTACCCGATGCCCGACGGCACCATGAAGCTCGCGGCCGGCTGGATGATCGACGCCTGCGGCTGGAAGGGCAAGTCGGTGGGCAAGGCCGGCGTCTACGAGAAGCAGGCGCTCGTGCTCGTCAACCGTGGCGGGGCCATCGGCTCCGAGGTGATGCTGCTGGCCAAGGCCATCCAGGAGAGCGTGTACGGCCGCTTCGGCATCCGCCTCGAACCCGAACCGGTGGTGGTCTGACGATGGGCGACACCTTCGTGCGCCTGTGGCGCCCCATCGCGGCCATGGTCGCCGTGATCGTCTCCTCGAACTGGCTCGTGCAGTTCCCCATCAACGACTGGCTGACCTGGGGCGCGTTCACGTACCCCGTGGCCTTCCTCGTCACCGACCTGACGAACCGGGCCGTGGGCGCCCAGGCGGCGCGGCGGGTGGTATGGATCGGTTTCCCGGTGGCGGTGGCCGTGTCGCTGGCGCTCGCGCCCTGGCGCATCGGCGTGGCCTCGGGGGCGGCCTTCCTGATCGCCCAGCTGATGGACGTGGCCGTGTTCAACCGCTGGCGCCAGGCCAGCTGGTGGAAGGCCCCGCTGATCGGGTCGGTGGTGGCGTCGATCGTCGACACCGCGGTGTTCTTCTCGATCGCGTTCGCGGGAACGGACCTGGACTGGGTTCAGCTCGCGGCGGGCGACCTCGGCATCAAGTGGCTGATGGCGGCAGTGTTGCTGTTGCCTTATCGCTGGATGCTGCCGCACCTGCAGGCCTGGGCGCCCGCGCGATAACGGTCATCCCGGCGAATGCCGGGATCCACCGCGGTCAAGGCGCGCCGGCGGCGCAGTGGGCTCCGGCGTTCGCCGGGGTGACCGCCGTGGTTGGATCAGCCGAAATGGCAGATGTAGTGCAGGGCGGTCGTGACTTCGATGTCGAACGACGAGTTGCCGGGCACCGAGAACGACTGACCACCCGAGTACGTCTTCCACTCGGACTCACCCTTGAGCTTCACCCGGCAGCTGCCGTCGATCAGTTCCATGATTTCCGGGGCGCCGGTGCCGAAGTTCAGCGTGGCGGGCAGGATCACGCCCACGCTCTTCTTGGTGCCGTCGGCGAGTTCGATGCTGTGCGAGACGCACTTGCCGTCGAAGTAGACGTTGGCCTTGGTGCTGACCTTGCCGGACAGGCTCTGGGTGATGTTGCTCATGGCAGTGGCGAGTTCGTGAGGAAATCGTGGATTCTAGACACCGGAAAGAGGGGGCTTCGACGGCGGTGGCCTGCGATAAGCTCTCGCCCCATGTCCGGACCCGCCCCGCGCGCCTCATGACCAGCAGTCTCCCCCCCACCACCAGCACCGGCAGCGCGCCGCTGCAGGACGAACACGACGCGCTGCCCGTCGGCACGCGCCTGGGCGAGTTCGAGATCCTGAAGGTGCTGGGCGTGGGCGGTTTCGGCATCGTGTACCTCGCGATGGACCACGCCCTCGACCGCCTCGTGGCCGTCAAGGAGTACATGCCGTCGATGATGGCGGCCCGCGGGCGCGGCACCGAGGTGTCGCTGCGCTCCAGCATGCACCAGGACACGTTCAACATCGGCCTGCGTTCGTTCGTGAACGAGGCCAAGCTGCTCGCGCGCTTCAACCACCCGTCGCTCGTCAAGGTGTACCGGTTCTGGGAGGCGAACGGCACGGCGTACATGGCGATGCCGTTCTACCCGGGCCGCACGCTCAAGGACGAGCGCCGGGCGATGCTGCACACGCCCGATGAAAGCTGGCTGCGCGGCCTCGTCGACCCGCTGCTCGGGGCGATGGAGGTGCTGCACAAGGAAAGCGTCTACCACCGCGACATCGCCCCCGACAACATCCTGCTGCTGCCCGACGGCCCGCCGGTGCTGCTCGACTTCGGCGCTGCGCGTGCCGTGATCGGCGACCGCACCCAGTCGCTGACGGCCGTGCTCAAGCCGAGCTACGCGCCCATCGAGCAGTACGCCGACGTGGGCCACCTGCGCCAGGGCCCGTGGACCGACCTCTACGCGCTCGGCGCGGTGCTGCACTTCGTCGTGACCGGGCGCCCGCCGAAGCCGTCGGCCTCGCGGGCGGTGCACGACGACCACGTGCCGCTCACCACGCTGCCGCGCGAGGTCACGGGCAGCATGCCGCTCAAGGTGCTCAAGGCCATCGACTGGGCGCTCACCGTGAGCCCGCACACGCGGCCTCAGAACGTCCAGCAGTTCCGCGATGCGCTCGAAGGGCGCGTGGACCCGCCCGAGCAGGCCGCACCCACGCCGGCCGCGCCCGCCGTGCCGGTGTCCTCGCCGGCCGCCGGCTGGGACCGCACCCAGCAGACCGACGACGCGGCCCCGGTTGACCTCGAACTGACGGTGGTCACGAAGCCGGCCGCGGCGCCGTCCGATGCCACCATCGCCGCACCACCCCGCGGCGCCACCGCGACGGCGCCCGCGCGCCCGCCGGCGGCTCCCGTGCCCGTGCCGCCTCCGCCGCCGCCCGCACCGCCCGCGGTGTCGGCCCCGCCGGTGGCTCCCGCGCCCCCGCCGCGCACCTCGCGCGCGCTGCCGCCGATGTTCGACGGCGCCGATGCACCCGCCGAGGCCGCCGGGGCGGGATCCCGCACCGGGCTGATGCTGGGGGTGCTCGGCGCCGTGCTGGTGCTCGTGGTGGCCCTGGGCTACCTGCTGCTCAAGGACCGGCTGGGCAGACCGGCCGGGCCCGTCACGCCACCTGCCGTCGCCGCGTCGGCCGCGGTGCCGGTGATCGTGGCCCCGGCCACCGTGCCGGCGGCGACCCCCGCCACGCCGGCGGTCGATCCCGCGCCGGCGGCCGTGGTCCCGCCGCCGACGGTCGCCGTGCCGAACTGGTCCGCCAGCGCGGTCGCCCCGGCCGTGGCCCCGCCGACCGCGACGACGCCGGTGACGCCCCCACCGGTGACTGCGGTGGCGCCGACGCCTGCGCCCCGCGCCAATCCGCAGCCCGCGCGCCCCCGCACGCCGGCCGCCAAGCCCGACGCCCCGGCCGCCGCGGCCCAGGCGCCGCGCGACGTGTGCAACGCCCGCGCCACCGGGTCGATGTCGAGCTGCATGCAGCGGGTCTGCACCCAGGGCCCGTTGGTGGACCATCCCCAGTGCGTGCAGCTGCGCCGCGACTCGGAGTGGTGACCGGCTGACCGGCACGCGGACGGCAACGGGCGTACAGTCGCCCGTCATGCCGTTCGTCTACATCAAGGTGCCCGCCGCCCGCCATGCCGAGGTCCGCGACCGGACGCTGGAAGACGGCGTGGCACAGGCGTTGGCCGACCTCCGGCTCGGCGAGGTGGTCAGCTCGGGCGAGTCGCTGGGGGACTCCGGCGCCGACGGCGCGCGCCGCGTGGCCTTCCACCGCATCGACGTCGACGTGAACGACCTGGCCTCGGCCCGTGCGCTGTTCCAGCAGGTGCTGCCGACGCTCGGCGCACCGGTGTTCACCGAAGTGCACTACACGGAAAACCGGCTGCCGATGGTCGACGTGTACGGGGCCGGGGGCTGGACGTCGGGGACGACCCGGCGTCAATGACCTACTCGGGCAGGTCGCAGAAAAGGCACTCGCCCCCCGGCCGGTGCTGCAGCCGCAGCCAGGTCTGCTGCAGCAGCCACGCGTCCACGCTCGCGCGATGGCGCGCCACCGAGAACTCGCCGGTGATCTGTTCCTTCGCCCGCTTCCAGCGGGCGGCCTCGTCGTCGGTCAGCAGCTTTCGCAGGCTGTCGAGGCGGAACAGCGGCACCAGGCCCGCTTCCTCGAACAGCGCCGACAGCCAAGCGTAGTCGTGGCCCCAGGCGTCGGTGTAGAGGGTCTGGCCGCGCAGCCGGTCGTTCAGCAGCCGCGCCACCTCGTTCACCGGCCGGCCGTGGCGTTCGAGGGCCGCACGGGAGATGTGGTGCACCGCCTCGGCCGACGGGTCCCAGTGCGTCCAGCCGGGCGCGGGACGGACCAGCGTGCAGAAGGTGCTGCCGTCGGCAAGGATGTACCCGATCTCGATGGGGTAGCTCGCCCGCCCGAACCCCGACGCCTCGATGTCGAGGATGGCCGGCACCCCGGCGCGGGTGCGCGGCGGGGTGGGTGCGGGGGCGATGACGGCGGCCATGGTCCAGCAAAGCAATAAGCCGGCCCGGATGGATCAGTTGACGGCGATGCGCGTGATGCCGGAGAGGCCGAGCACGTACAGCGCGCCGTCGGCACCGACGAGCAGGTCCACCGGGTTGGCTGCCAGCGTGGCGAAGGTGCTGGCTGCGTTGCCGTTGGCGGGGTCGAGGCGGCCCACCCAGCGGCTCACGTAGTCGGCGAAGAAGTAGTTGCCGCGGTAGTTGGCGGCGAACGGGCCGCTGGCCGGGTAGAACGCGCCGCCGGCGATCGAGAAGCCGGTGAGGAAGCCGCCCGGGCCGGAGCCCGGCGGCGTGGCCGCGGCGTGGTTGTAGGCGAACAGCGGGGCGGTGATGCCGGCGTCCGTGGTGGGGCCTTCGCTGGACGGCCAGCCGTAGTTGGCGCCCGCCGCCCCGACGTCGATCTCCTCCCAGCTGCCTTCGCCCACATCGTTGATGTAGAGCGTGCCGGTGACGGGCTGCACGACGAAGGTGAACGGGTTGCGCAGGCCGCGCGCCCAGATGGCCCGGGCCTGGCCCGTCTGGGTGGCGTAGTGGGGGTTGTCGGTGGGGATCGAGCCGTCGTCGTTGAAACGCAGGACTTTGCCGAACACGCTGGTGAGCAGCGGCGACCGCGTGCGGTCCGCGTTGTCCCCCACACCCACGTAGAGCTTGCCGTCGAGGCCGAAGTGGATGGCGCCGCCGTTGTGGTTGGTGGCGCTGCTCAGCACCGGCAGGTCGACGAGCACGGTCTCGACGCCGTCGGACACGTCGCCGCTCACCACGTACCGGCTGATGCGCCCGTGCGAGCCGCCGGCCGTGTTCGTGTAGTGCACGTACACGTAGCCGTTGGTGGCGAAGTCGGGGTGGATGGCGATGCCGATGAAGCCGCGTTCGCCGGCCGAGTCGGTGTTGACGGTGTTGTCCACGAGGGGCTGGGGCAGCAGCGCGCCGTTCTTCACGATCCGGATGGTGCCGCCCTTCTGCGCGATGAAGAGGCGGCCGTCGGGCGCCTGCGCCATGGCCGTGGCGCTGTTGAGCCCGGTGATCCAGGCGTTGTTCTGCGAGAACCCCTTCGGCACGGTGGCGGAGCCGCCGAAGCGCACGGTGCTCGTCGACCAGTCGGAGAGGTTGCCCGCGGCGTCCCGTGCGCGGGCCCGGAGGATGTGCTGACCGGCCGGGTGGTCGGCCACGTTGACCGTGGCGGCGTACGGGGCCGTGGTGTCGGCGGTGCCGATGGCCACGCCGTCGATCTGGAACTCCACCGACGCGACGCCCACGTTGTCGGTGGCCGTGGCCTGCACGTTCAGCGTGCCGGTGAGCGCGTCCGCCAGGTTGGCGGGCGACGTCAGCTGGGCGACGGGCTTCACGTTGTCGGCGCCGCCGCCGCCGTTGTCGCTGCCACCACCGCCGCCGCTACCCCCACCCCCACCCCCGGTGGAGTCGGGTGGTGCGGCATCGTCGCCACCGCAGGCGACCATGAGGGCGCCGATGCAGGCGCTGAGGGCAATCAGGCGAAGGCGGGAGACGGTGGGTTTCATGGGCAACGTGCTCGTGGAACGGAAGGGTGGGTCCGGAGTTGTGCCACAGAACCCGAAGGTTCGGGAAACCAGATGTTCTAGGCCCTGCCACGCAAGGGCGCTTGAGGGCACGTTCTGCGGGTTTTTACCAGGGCTTCGGGTCGTGGCCGTGACACGCGGAATCACCGCATTCGGATATATCTCATGGACCCACAAAAACGCTCTGGAGATGCCCGTGTCCGCCGATGTGAAAGCCCCCCGTCCGCACGAAGCCGTCTGGCCCAAGCGCCTGCCCCGCGAACTCGTCGTGCCGTCCACGTCCCTGTGGTTCAACCTCGAGGTCTCGGCACGCCGCTACCCGCAGAAGGCCGCATACGTGTTCTTCGGAAAATCGGTCTCGTACGCCGAGCTGCAGCAGCAGGCGGAGTCCATCGCCGGGTGGCTGCAGGAGGCGGGGGTCAAGAAGGGCGACCGCGTGGCGCTCTACATGCAGAACTGCCCGCAGTTCGTCGCCGCGTACTACGGCATCCTGCGTGCGGACGCGGTGGTGGTGCCGGTCAACCCGATGAACAAGGCCGACGAGTTCGGCCACTACATCACCGACCCGGCGGCCCGGGTGGCGATCTGCACGGCCGACGGCGCGGGGGTGGTCGCCGCGGCCAACGCCGCCGTGCCCGAGGGCCAGCGCCTGACGCACGTGCTGGTGAGCCGGTTCACCGACGCGATGCCCGACGGCCCCATCGACCCCGACCTCGCCCCGCCCGCGCCGGTCGAGGCGTGGCTGCGCCTCGATCCGCCGCTGCCCGAGTCCACCGCGGCCACGCAGTACGTGCGCTGGACCGACGTGCTCGCCGCGAAGCGGGTCCCGGGTCCGCACACCGCCGGTCCGGACGACCTCGCCGTGTTGCCCTACACCTCGGGCACCACGGGCAACCCGAAGGGCTGCATGCACACGCACGCCACGGTGATGTCGAACACCGTGGGCATCCAGTGGGCCCACGGCGGCCCCGAGGCCGTGAGCCTGGGCGTGGTGCCCATGTTCCACATCACCGGCATGACCGGCACGGTGTGCGCGGCGGTGTTCGCCGCCAGCACGGTCGTGATCCTGCCGCGCTGGGACCGCGAACTCGCGGGCCGGATGATCTCGCGCTACCGGGTCACGCACTTCACGTGCATCCCCACGATGATCATCGACCTGTTCGGCAGCCCGAACTACAAGAGCTTCGACCTGAGCAGCCTGAAGGCGCTCAACGGCGGCGGCGCGGCCATGCCGCAGGCCGTGGCCGAACGGCTGCTGAAGGAGTTCGACCTGGTGTTCGCCGAAGGCTACGGCCTCACCGAGACCTGCGCCGCCACACACGCGAACCCGCCCGAGCGGGCGAAGCAGCAGTGCCTGGGCATCCCCACCTTCGGCGTCGATTCCCGCGTGGTGGACCCGGTCACGCTCAAGGAGATGCCGGTGGGCGAGGTGGGCGAGATCATCAGCCACGGCCTGCAGGTCTTCAAGGGCTACTGGAACCAGCCCGAGGCCACCGCGGCGGCGTTCGTCGAGTTCGAGGGCAAGAAGTTCTTCCGCACCGGCGACCTCGGCCGCATGGACGAGGAGGGCTACTTCTTCATCACCGACCGCCTCAAGCGCATGATCAACGCGAGCGGCTTCAAGGTGTGGCCGGCCGAGGTGGAGATGCTGCTCTACAAGCACCCCGCGGTGCAGGAGGCCTGCATCATCTCCGCCCAGGACAGCTACCGCGGCGAGACGGTGAAGGCGGTCGTCGTGCTGCGCGCCGACGCCAAGGGCAAGACCGCGCCCGACGACATCACGAACTGGGCCAAGGACCACATGGCGGCCTACAAGGTCCCGAAGATCGTGCAGTTCGTCGACTCGCTGCCCAAGTCGGGTTCGGGCAAGGTCATGTGGCGGTTGCTGCAGGATCAGGAAAAGGCCTGACCTCCCACGAGAAGGTCACCCCGATGAACATCGGGGTCCACCGCCGGCTGGCGCGCTGCGGTGACCGTGGATCCCGGCGTTCGCCGGGATGACCGGGGTCAGAACGTTTCCCAGTCGTCGCCTGCCGCGGCCGTCGCCAGCGCCGGGGCGGGTGCTGGCGCCGGAGCCGGCGCCGCAACGGCGGGCGCCTTGAACGTCGAACGCGCCACCTTCGCGGGCTGAGGCGCGGAAGGCAGCGGGGCTCCGCCCATGGCGCGCTGGATCACCGGCGCGGCCGTCCGGGGGGCCGCGGGGGCGGGCACCGGGGCGGGGGTGCTGCCGGACGCGAGCCGGAACACCGCCACCGCCGCCACCAGCTGCTGCGCCTGGGCCTTGAGGCTTTCGGCGGCGGCCGCCGACTCCTCGACGAGCGCGGCGTTCTGCTGCGTGGCCTGGTCCATCTGGGCCATGGCCTCGCCCACCTGGGACACGCCCAGGCTCTGCTCGCTGCTGGCCGAGCTGATCTCGCCCACGATGTCGGTCACGCGGCGGATGGCCGTGACCACTTCCTCCATCGTGCCGCCGGCCTGGTCCACGAGGTTCGTGCCCTGCTCGACGCGGTCCACGCTCGTCGAGATCAGCGTCTTGATCTCCTTGGCCGCTTCGGCGCTGCGTTGCGCGAGCGAACGCACCTCGCCGGCCACGACCGCGAAACCGCGGCCCTGTTCGCCGGCCCGGGCGGCTTCCACCGCCGCGTTGAGTGCGAGGATGTTGGTCTGGAAGGCGATGCCGTCGATCACGCCGATGATGTCGACGATCTTCTTCGAACTGTCGTTGATGCCCTTCATCGTCTCGACCACGCGGGACACGACCTCGCCGCCCTGTGCGGCCACGTCGGAGGCGTGCATCGCCAGCTGGTTGGCCTGGGCCGCGTTGTCGGCGTTCTGCCGCACCGTGCCCGACAGCTGCTCCATCGACGAGGACGTCTCCTCCAGGGCGCTCGCCTGCTCTTCGGTGCGCGCGCTGAGGTCGTTGTTGCCGTCGGCGATCTCGCCGGAGGCCATGGCCACGCACTCGGCGTTCTGGCGCACACCGTGGACGATCGTGGCCAGGCGGTCGCGCATGTCGCGCACCGCGGTCAGCAGCACCCGCGTCTCGGTGGGGCCCACCGGGTCGATGGCGAGGGTCAGGTCACCCTGGGCGATGGCTTCGGCGGACCGGGCGGCATGCCGCACCGGGCGGATGATCGAGCGGCTGGTCAGCCAGCCGAGCAGCACGCCGAGCGCGATCGCCGCGCCGGCCCCCAGGCCCAGCAGCCACTGGCTGGCGGTGGCGGCCGAGGCGGTGGCGGCCTGGCTTTCGGCCAGGCGGTCGCTCATGGATTTCTCGATGGCGTCCAGCGAGGCGAGGTAGGTGTCCGCGAGCGGGCGCAGTTCACCGTGGACCGCACCCACGACGTCCTCGCCGGCCTGCTTCTGCTTCTGCAGCGCGGCGCGCTTGACGCGGTAGGCCTCCCGGGTGCGGGCGACCTCGTCCAGCAGCTTGCGGCCGGTGTCGTCGTCCACCATCGCTTCGAGGCGCTTCTGCTTCTCGCCGATCTGGGCCGAGGCGGTGTCCATCTCGACCTTGAGCGCGTCCTGTACGGCGCGGTCGCTGGAGGTCAGGGCCGCGGAGGCGCGCACCCAGTTCATGCGGATCAGGGCGGCCCAGCCCTGGGTGAGCGCCTGGCGCTCCATCTCGACGGTGGCCAAGCGCGCGCTCGCATCTTTCAGGGTTTCGAGGCGCCACACGCCGGCGGCGGCGATCAGGGCGGTGATGGTCAGGGTGGCCAGAAAGGACAGCCCGAGGCGTTTGCCGATGCTGAGGGTCTTGAAGTTCACAGGCGCTTTCACACCGACCGGTGGCGAACCACACGTCGGACGCTCCCCATGAACCCCCGCCGCGCCCTGCCGACCGGTGGGCGGACAGGGCTTGGCAGATTCTTCGGCCGAAAGGGCCTGGACTTGAATCGGCGTGGCCTGCGCGGCCGGCCGGGGGCCGTCCGTGGACTACACGGACAGGAGGCCGAGCGACGGTTCGCCCAGCAGGGCGTCGATGTCGACGAGGATCAACATGCGGCGGTCGACCGCGCCGATGGCCATCACGTGGCGCCGCTCGAGGCGGGCGTTGAACTCGGGGGCCGGGCGCAGCTGTTTCGGGCCGATGGCGATCACGTCGGACACGCCGTCCACCACCACACCCACCACGCGGCCGGTGATGGCCAGCACGATCACGACGGTGTTGCCGTCGCGGGGTGCCTGCGGGAAGCCGAGGTGCACCCGCAGGTCCACCACCGGGACGATCACGCCGCGCAGGTCGAGCACGCCCAGCACGCCCGCCGGGGCGTTGGCGATGCGCGTGGGCTCCTCGAACGAGCGGATCTCCTGCACGCGCAGCAGGTCGAGGCCGTAATCCTCGCCGCCGAGCCTGAAGGTCAGGAACTCCGACCCGTTGGCCAGGGTGCCCGCCGTGGTGGCCGGGGTGCTGGCGCCGGAGGGCTCGAACGGGGTGTCGTCGAGGGTGATCGCTGGAGACATCGACAGGGCTTTCGGGCAGGAGCGCAGATGGCGCACGTTAACCGAAGGTCACGAAACCGCGCCGCGGACCGGACGAGTGGAAACCCATGTTTCTGCGGCAGACGTCACGGATGTAGGAGTGCAGCGACACCGGGGATGGCCACGCACCGACATCCGGACGGGCCGCCGCGGGCTGTCGCGGGCGCTGTCGAGTGCCTACCGTGGAGGCCTGGAACAACCACCGGAGCGAGACATGACCTTGGGAACCATTCTGCTGATCGTGCTGATCCTGATGCTGATCGGGGCGCTGCCGAGCTGGCCGCACAGCCGCAGCTGGGGCTACGGCCCCACCGGCGGGGTCGGGCTGGTGCTGGTGATCGTGATCGTCCTGCTGCTGCTCGGCAGGATCTAGGCTTCGGCTCGCACCAGAAAAAAACCTTCGCGGCCCGTTGCGGGACTGCGAAGGTGAACTTGCCGTCGTATGGAAGGTGAAGGGTCCGCCGAGCTTTCCCCTGCACCTTCGATACCTCGTCGGGACCGGGTGGGTTCTCGATCACCCGGTTCCCTGTTCCTCACGCCCCGCCGCAGCGGGGCGTTTTGCCGTCAGACGCCCGGCGTCCAGATCGTCGTGCACTTGTGGTCGGCCGCGAACGTGCTGATGGGCGCGACCGTCGGGGCCAGGTTCTGGAAGGTGTCCTGCGCGGACACGTAGGCCGTCCAGCCCGGGGCCGTGCCGCCGTTCGGGTTGCCCGTGCGCGCGAAGCGCGACCAGTAGCCGACCATGGTGTCCGACAGCGACTTCTGGGCCGCGGTGAACGTCGAGGCACCGCCCATCGAGAACAAGTACTGCAGTTCGCTGGTGTGCGCCGCCGCGGTCTTGAAGCTCAGCGTGCCCGGCAGGGTCTGCGGGGCGGTGGGGTCGTTGAACTCGTAGGCGTAGACGGTGTTGCCACCCGCGGTCAGCAGCTTCGTGGCGAGGCGGCCGTTGCAGGCGAACACGGCGTCGGTGCCGATGGCGCCGAGCGTCACGCTGTAGCCGTCCGCCGTGGCCGGCACCGGGTAGAGCGGCGCGGCGTTGGCGATCGGGCCGAGCGTGGCCTGCATCGTGGGCAGGTACGTGGCGGCCGTCAGCGGGCCGTTGGCGAGTTCGCCCTGGGCCACGAACAGGCGCCATTCGTCGTGGGTGGTGCCCTGGATGACCGGCACCTTCGCCTGCGTCTGCTCGGTGAAGACGGTCTTCACGTCCTTGGCCAGCACGACGCCGTCGACCGAGGGAATGGGCCCGCTCGGCCAAGCCGCCATCTGGGCCTGCAGCAGCGTGGCCACGGGCAGCGCGCGCAGGCAGGCGGTCGTGGGGGTCGCCTTGCAGGACGTGGCGTCCACGACCTTGGTGCCTTTGGCCTCGGCCGCTGCGGGCGCGTCCTGGCCGAGGCTGAACGGGTACGCGGCGCTCATCGCGATGGCCTTGTGGAACAGGCCCGCCGAACCCGGCGAGGCCAGGTGGGCGTTGACGCTGAAGCCGCCAGCCGACTCGCCGAAGATCGTGACGTTGTCCTTGTTGCCGCCGAACTTCGCGATGTTGTCGCGCACCCATTTCAGCGCGGCCTGCTGGTCCATCAGGCCGTAGTTGCCGGACTTGCCGGACTGTTCGGCAGCGAGCGCGGCGTGCGACATGAAACCGAGCGCGCCAAGGCGGTAGTTGAGCGTGACCACCACGGTGTTCTGCGCGACGAGCGCATCGGGCTTGTAGCCGTCGCCCAGGCCGAGGTAGAAGGCGCCGCCGTGGATCCACACCATCACCGGGTGCGGGCCCGCGGTCTTGGGCGTGTAGACGTTCAGGTAGAGGCAGTCTTCCGACGTGGACGCCACGCCGAAGGGGCTGGCCGGCTGCGCGCAGTGCGCGGCGAACTGCTTGGCCTCGCGTTCGCCGGTCCAGGCGGTGACGGCGGCGGGCGGGGCCCAGCGCAGCGCGCCGACGGGCGGTGCGGCGTACGGGATGCCGAGGAAGGATTGAGCGGTGGTGCCGTCGTTGCCGCGGACGGCGCCGGACGTGGTGGTGACGAGGGGGCCTTGGGGCGCCTGGGGCTCGTCGTCGTCACCGCAGGCCACGAGCGTGGCGGACATCGATGCGGCGAGTGCGCACGACAGGATCAACTTCCCCAACCCCGGGGTGGCGGGCATAACCTTCATTGTGAGTCTCCGTCTTTTTTGGATGTCAGCGCGTGCGCGGCGCTGTGTGTCCAGTCTAAGACGGAGCCCGCTGGCCCCTCAAGCTGCGGAAAACACGGGGGTTCACTTTTCGCTGACGCGTCGGCCGAGCTGCTGCCACAGGTAGCTGAACTCGAGCGCCTGCAGGTGCGCGCGCTGCTCGTTGTCGGCCGCGCCGCCGTGGCCGCCCTCGATGTTCTCGTAGTACAGCACCGGGTGGCCCTGCGCCATCATGCGGGCGGCCATCTTCCGGGCGTGGGCCGGGTGCACGCGGTCGTCGCGCGTGGACGTGGTGAAGAGCACCTTCGGGTACGTGACGCCCGCCTTCACGTTCTGGTACGGGCTGTACTTCGAGATGAAGGACCATTCGGCCGCGACGTCGGGGTTGCCGTACTCGGCCATCCACGAGGCCCCGGCGAGCAGCGTGTGGTACCGGCGCATGTCGAGCAGCGGCACCTGGCACACCACCGCGTTGAACAGGTCGGGCCGCTGCACGAACGTGGCACCCACGAGCAGGCCGCCGTTGCTGCCGCCCATGATGCCCAGCTGCGCGGGCGACGTGACGCCGGTCTCGACGAGGTCTTCCGCCACCGCGATGAAGTCGTCGTAGCTGCGCTGCTTGTGCTCCTTCACCGCGGCCTGGTGCCACGCCGGGCCGAACTCGCCGCCGCCGCGGATGTTGGCGACGACCAGCACGCCGCCGCGGCGGTACCAGGCGCGGCCGAAGCCGCCCGAGTACCAGGGCTTGAGCGAGATCTCGAAGCCGCCGTAGCCGTAGAGCAGCGTGGGGTTGGTGCCGTCGGCCTGCGCGCCCTCGGGCCACACCACGAAGTACGGCACGCGCGTGCCGTCCTTCGACGTGGCGAAGCGCTGCTCGACGCGCTGGCCGCCGGAGTCGAACAGTGCGGTGCGCGACTTCAGCGGCTCTCGCCGGTCGTCGCGCGTGCTGCCGAGGTAGAGCGAGTCGGGTGTGAGGAAGTCGGTGTACGTGAGCAGGTAGCTCTCGGCGAGGTCGTCGGACGGCAGCAGCGGGTCGTGCAGCGGGCTCACGCCGAGGCTGCCGGGGAAGGGCGCCTCGATGGGGCGGCCCGTGAACGCGGCGCCGTCCTTGCGGAAGAGTTCGAGGCGGCTCGCGACGTTGTCCATCACGTTGAGCACCACGTGGTCACGCGTGAACGCGTAGCCCGACAGCGAGCGGGTGGCGCTGGGCGTGAACAGCGCCTGCAGCTGGCGTTCGCCGCGCAGGTACGCGGCCGCGTCGGTGTGCAGCAGCGCGCCGCTCGGGAAGCCCTGGAACCCGGAGCGCAGGCCCAGCAGCATCGTGTCGCGCAGGAAACTGGGCGACGCGTCGCTCGGGATGTCGAGCGGCACGAGGCGGTCGCCGTCGAGCAGGAAGTACTTCTGGTTGTAGAAGTCGGTGGCGCGGCTGAAGAGCGTGCGTTCGTAGCCCGGGGTCTTGTCGACCGACACCCCCACGGCCACGTCCTGGGCCTCGCCCTCGAACACGGTGACGGCCTCCGTGAGCGGCGTGCCGCGGCGCCAGCGCTTGATGACCCGCGGGTAGCCCGAGTCGGTGAGCGAACCGGGGCCGAAGTCGGTGCCGACGTAGAGCGTGTCCTCGTCGATCCAGTCCACATCGGACTTGGCCTCGGGCAGGAAGAAGCCGCCGTCGACGAAGCGCTTCTCGACCGCGTCGAACTCGCGGATGACCTTGGCGTCGGCGCCGCCACGCGACAGCAGGATCAGGCAGCGGCGGTAGTCGGGCCCGAGGCACGCGGCGCCGCCCCAGACCCAGTTCTCGTTCTCGGCCGTGGCGAGGGCGTCGAGGTCGAGCACGGTCTCCCAGTCGGGCGCGGCCAGCTTGTACTGGGCGAGCGTGGTGCGGCGCCAGAGGCCGCGCTTGTGGACGTCGTCCTGCCACAGGTTGTAGAGCCACGGGCCGCGGCGCACCACGTACGGAATGCGGTCGCGCGCGTTGAGCACCTCGAGCAGCTGCGCGCGCGTGGGGGCGTATTCGGGCCGCGCGGTGAGCTCGGCCTGCGAGAGCTGGTTCTGGCCGCGGACCCAGTCGAGGGCGGCGTCACCCGACACGTCCTCCAGCCACAGCAGGGGATCGGCGTCGGGGGCGGTGGGGGAGGGGGCGGCGGGCGAGGTCGTCATGTGGGTGCAGGCAGACAGGACAAGGGCGCCCGCGAGGAGCCCGAGGGCCCGGCGGACGAAAGGGACCGGCATCGGCCGGAGCACGTGCTCGGCGCAGTCAGGCGACGAGGCCGCGGGACTCGGGGTGCCGCTGCAGGTAGCCCTGCACGTACGAGCACACCGGGTCGACCTTGAGCCCCTCGGTGCGTGCGAATTCGAGGGCGCGTTCGACGAGGGCGGCGGCGACGCCGCGGCCCCGCAGCGACGGGTGCACCGCCGTGTGGGTCATCACGAGGGTGCCGTTGGAGAGCACGTAGTCGGCCACGTTCAGGTGGCCATCGATGGTGGACTCGAAGCGTTGTTCGTGGGCGTTGTGGATGACGTCGGGTGCGGTGTCTGGCATGGCGTGTCGAGGTCGGTGAGGGGCCCATTCTGGTCCATCCCGCCGGGACACCCCTCCGGGCCCCGGCTTTTCCCTGACCGCGGTGCGGTGGCCGCGCCGTTCAGGCCGGCGTGAGGCGCTCGGGCGAGACCTCGACGGACCGCTGGCCGTCGCCGATCCAGACGGTGCCGTCCTGCACGGTGACCTGCAGCTGCATCGTGCGCTGCGCGAGTTCGGCGAGCGCCTGGCTCTGCTCGGCCGGCACCTGCCACACGGTGAGGTTGCGCGCGCGCGTGATCTTCGTGGCGACGCCGCTCCACCACACCGGCGTGCTCGACGCGAAGGCGTACACGGACACGCGTTCGGCCTTCGGGCTCGACTTCATCATGCGCTTGTCGTCGGGCTGGCCCACGTCGATCCAGTGGACGATCTGGCCGGTGAGGTCCTTCTGCCAGAGGTCGGGCTCGTCCGTGTCCCACAGGCTCTTCGCGAAGTCGAGGTCGCCGTTGTGGTTGTCGGCCGGCACGTTCAGTGCGAAGGCCAGCACCCGCATCATCATGCGTTCGTCGGTCTCCGACGGGTGCCGGGCGATCGTGACCCCGTGGTCGCCATAGACGTTGCGGTCCATGTCGGCGAGCTGGATGTTGGCTTTGTAGATCGTGGCCTTGAGCGCCATGGCGGAACCGGTCGGTGGAGAGAAAGGATCGGGGATTAGACCAGATGCCCCCGCCGTCCGGCGACAATGCGGGCCGACGACGCGAGACATGCAGGTATTCCGATGACGATGAAGAAGTTCGACCTGACCAAGAACCTGGCCCACAAGATCGAGGGCCGGATGAAGGGGGCGGGTGTGCCCGACCGGTTCGCGCAAGGCGCGAACGCCGTGGTCGACAAGCGCGAGCAGCGCCGCCTCGATGCGGCCGCCGGCCTCGTGCCGTTCGCGTGCAAGCTGCCGGGCGACCTGGTGCAGCGCCTGAACGAACGCGCGGCCACCACCGAGGGTGGGGTCAATGCGCTCGTGGCGCAGGCGATCGAGAAGGCGCTCGGCTGAGCAGGCGGATCAGGGCGCCGAGGCGGCCTGAGGCAGCGGCTTCGGCACCACCACGCCCGGCACCAGCGGGATCTCGTCCTGCACGCGCACGCCGCTCACGTAGTGGCGGGTCTCGCCGAAGCAGGTGGTGGGCAGGCCCACCTTCTGCACGTAGTGCAGCGAGACGCGCTGGCCCATCACGGCATTGACCTGCGCAGCCACGGCGTCGTCGTGGATCGTGAACTGGAACTTCTCGGGGGTGCTGCCCGGCAGCGAGACGAGGGCGAGTTCGCCTTCCCACGTCTTGCAGATCCAGCCCTTGTGCGAAAGCTTCTGGACCCAGCCGGCCCGTTCGCCGCTGGCGTAGTTCCAGTTCAGCACGATGGCGAAGTAGGTCGCCACCAGAAGGCCCAGCACCAGCACGCCGAGCAGCCATTTACCAAGACGCATGAGCCTGTTCTCCCTCGGGAAGCCCCGTCGGCGTGCGGGGTTCGATGTGTGTCGATGCCGGAGTGTAGGGCCTCAGCCGTAGACAGCCACCACCTGGTAACCGATGGACGCCAGTTCACCCGCGGGCGTCCACAACTTCGTCACCTGGTTGACGTAGCCGCCGGCCGCGGCGATCACGTCGGTGTCCACGCGCCACCAGGCTTCGCCCTGCGCGGCGTCGGCCACCGGGCGCAGCTCGAGCTCCCACGACACCGAACTCGCCGGCGTGGGCCGCGTGAAGCGGCTGATGACCGGGGAGGGCGGCGTGTCGGCGAGCAGCACGGTGAGCAGTTCCGCGTCCACCGGGTCGCTCTTGAGGCGCAGGTGCATGCGGCTCGACTCGCTGTCGACGCCGGTGTACGGCATCCGGCCTTCGGCCCAGCGGAAGTCGAAGTGCTGTGTGAAGTTCGGGGCCACGCCGGGGACGAAGGGCAGCTGCAGCGAATCGTCCGGGCCCTTGGCGACGGCGGGCTGCCCGGGGGCCATCACGGGCACGGTGGTCTCGCGCGCGGCGCCGAACACGCCGAGCATCAGCGCGGCCGTCTGCCCGCCCTGCACCACGAGCGCCTGCACCTGGCGCACGCTCTTGCCTTCGCGCAGCACCTGCACGTCCACGCGCACCGGGCCCTTGTCGACGGGGCCGATGAAGCTCACTTGCAGCGCACGCAGCTTCACGCCGGCATCCCACGCCCCACCGGCCACGTCGCGCATGGCCTGCACGGCGAGCGTGGCGATCAGGCCGCCGAACGTGGTGCGGCCCTGCTGCCAGTCCTCGGGGATCGTGAAGGTGACGCTGGCGCCGCCGGGCTCGCGGGTGCGCGCAGCGATGAGGGCGGCGAAGGGGGTAAGGTCGGACATGGGCGTGACGCGGTGAACGGGCGTCCATTATCGCGGGTGGCGGCCGCCCCCGCTGTTCGCGGGCGCGGGCGCGCCTCCGATGCGTGATGACTAGATCAGCACCGCTGCCAGCGCGAAGTCCTGCGGCCCCTGGGTGACGCTCGACGCGACGACGACGAAGGTCCAGGTGCCCGCCGGCGCGTCGGACACCTGCACGACTTCGACGTTGTTCCTGCTGTCCATGGTCATCAGCCCGGACCCGGCGCCCTGGTTGCCGACGTAGCGTCTGCCGCCGGGCGCGGTGACGATCAGGTTCAGGTTGTTGATCAGGCCTTCGCCCGGGAAGTCGCTGTAGGCCATGACGACGCGCAGCGTGCGGCTGCTGCCGCTGACCTTCAGCGTGCTGGTGGACATCTCGCCACTGCGCAACCCCGTTCCCTCGCTGGCCAGCTTCAGCCGGCGCAGCGAGCGCTCGAGGTTGACTCGCCCGAAGCCCTGCGCGTTGTCGAGCAGGCGTGTGGGCGCGGCCAGGCCGGGCAGGCGTTGCGCGCCGGCGATCAGCACTGCCTTCAGCAGCGCCGCGCTCGGGCTGTCGAGCGACCCGCTCTTGCGCACGTGCTCGCGGATCAGCGCGAGGCAGCCCGACACCAGGGGCGTGGCCATGCTGGTGCCGCCCATGTGGAAGTACTTGCGGTTTGGCGGGTAGGCGGCCCACGCGAAGTTGTTCGATGCCAGCTGCGTCGAGCGCGTCGACAGGATGAACGTGCCGGGGGCCACGACATCCGGCTTGGTGCGTCCGTCGCTGCAGGGGCCCCGGCTCGAGAAGGCCGCGAGCTGCCCGGCGTTGTTCGCCATCGGGTCGGTCGACGGTGGCGGAACCGGGAAGTCGTTCGGCCACCAGTCGCCGTAGCGTTGCGTGTTGAACTCCGGACGCAGGTTCTCGCTGGCGCCGACCGTGATGCAGTTTTTCGCGGTTCCCGGAGACGTCACGCTGCCTTCGTCGATCTTGCCGTCGCCGTTGCGGTCGCTGCCATCGTTGCCCGCGGCGATGACGAAGCACATGTCCTTGTTGCGCCAGACGAAGTCGTCGAACTGGCGGCATTGCTCGTCGTACCGACCGGGGTCGCCGCCACCCCATGAGTTCGAGTGGATGCGCGCGCCCAGACGGTAGGCATGCTGAAACAGCGGGCCCAGCGCGTCGGGAAGGCCCGACAACAGGTAGCGCGGGTTGCCCGGCGGCGCTGCCCCCGGCCGCCAGCGCATGAACTGCTCGATGGCCTGAAACACCAGCTTGGCCGCAGGCGCCGTGCCCTGGATGCGCAGCGGCCCGTTCGCCGACGCGCTGCCGTCGCCGAGCACCGAGCCCGCGACATGCGTGCCGTGCCCCGAGTCGACGTCGGCGGCGCCGTCGTTGGCGCCCGGGTTCAGCACCCAGGGCGTCCAGTACGGCGCGATGGGAAAGCTCTTGATCGCGACGATGCGGCCGGCGAAATCGGGGTGGATGGTCGCCGCTTCACCGGTGTCCAGCCCGGTGTCGCAGACCGCGACGATCTCGCCATGCCCGCTGAGCCCCAACCCGTTCGCCGGCCGCGCGACGACCGTCTGGCCGACGATGCCGGCGGCGACGTTGTTGCTGGTGCGCGGCAGCACGCGCTCGGCGATCCAGCGCACCCCATGCACCGTCGACAGCGCCTGCACGCGCTGCCGCGTCTGCGCCTCGGTGGCTTCACTGAGCACGCTCAGACGCCTGGCCGGTTTGTCCTGCGCCAGCACCGTGAAGCCGAGCGCCACCGCTTCGCGGGCGATGCGCGGCAGGTCGGCGGCGTCGAACACGTCCACCGTGAGCGCACCCGGCAGCACGCGGCGGCGCGGCATCGCCGGTGCCTGGTCCTGCGACACTGCCGCCCGCACCGGCGTCGGTGCCCCGGTGATTGCCGGCGCGACCCGATCGGCGTGCGGCAGGTGGCCGACCCACCGCACGAAACGCAGTTCTCGCAGCCTGGCCAGTGCCTCGCCGTCGGCCTTGACGACGTAGCCGAAGCCCGAGGTGGGATGGCGTGGTGTCGCACCGGCACGCTTCAGCGCGGTCAACCAGGCGGGCTTGGGCGGCGCAACGAATTGAAGCAGGTAGTGATGCGGTGCGTCGTCGGGCGGGGCCGTGCTCCGCGCCAGCGCGCGGCGGCTGCGCGAGGCCACGGTCGCGCGGGCCGACACCGCCTCGGTGCCGGCGGCACCGCCGAGCGGATCGACTTCGGCACCCCCCAGGGGCAGGAGGTACTGGTCGCTGATGTCCTCGACGGGATGGCTGCGCACCAGTCGGCGCACCGCGACCGGCCCGGCATCCACGATGGTGAACGCATCGTAGGTCTCGACGATCTGACCGAACTCGGCCAGCGCGGCGCTTTCGGCGCGCGGCACGAACACTTTCAACATCGGCATGGGGCACCTCCTCGCTTGCACCGGACGGGTTGCAGTCGAGTAGACCCCACCGCGCGAGGCGCGACAAGCCATCGGCGGCGCCATGCATCGTCAAGCAGTATGACGCCGCGGCACAACGGGGCGTGAACCTCCACACCGGGACCAGCCCTGGGGCCTGCGTGACCTCCCGCTCGCGGATCCGACGGGGGGCTCTGGCGCGTGGCCCGGGAACTCAGCGTGTGACCGCGGCCAACCCTTCCGGGAACAACCGCTCCAGCGCCGACAGGAAGTTCGTGAACGCGATGGGCTTGGTCCAGTAGTCCTCGAAGCCGGCCGCCAGCGCCCGGGCGATGTCTTCCGGCATGGCGTTGGCCGACAGCGCGATGCACGGGATGTGGGCCGTGGCCGGCTGTTCGCGCAGGCGGCGCATCACCTCGAAGCCGTCGATGTCGGGAAGCTGGATGTCGATCAGGATCAGGTCGGGGCGCAGCTCGGCCGCGCGGCGCACACCCGCCATGCCGTTCGGGCTGGACTCGATGGCGAGGCCCGCGTGGCCCCGCACCAGTTCCTCGACCAGGATCTGGTTGATGGGGTTGTCCTCGATGTAGAGCAGCTGCCCGGCGCGGCGCGGGCCGGCCGGCGCTGTGGACGCGGCGGCGGGGAGGTCGCTGGCCTTCACCGGCGGCATCTCCTTGAACCGGGGCAGCCGCACCGTGAAGGTGGACCCGGTGCCGGGTTCGCTCTCCACCGAGATGGACCCGCCCATGCGCTCCACGAGCGCCTTCACGACGGCCAGGCCGATGCCGGTGCCCTCGATGCCCTCGCGCTCGACGCCCAGGCGGTTGAACGGCTCGAACAGCTGCCCGAGCTGCTGGCGCGTCATGCCGCGGCCGGTGTCGCTCACATGCAGCGTGACCTGCGTGTCGCCCACTTCGGAGCGCACGCTGGCGCGGCCGCCGCTGCGGCGGTTGTACTTGATGCTGTTGGTGAGCAGGTTGATGACGACCTGCCGGATGCGGGTGCGGTCGCCGAACGCGACGCCGGGCAGCGAGCCGAGCGCGATGGTCACGCCGTGGCGCATCGCGAGGGAGTCGACGAGGGGCAGCGATTCCTGCAGCACGTCGTGCAGCGGCACGGCCTGCAGGTCCACGCGCAGCTGGCCCTGCTCGAGGCTCGACAGGTCGAGCACGTCGTTGATGAGGGACAGCAGGTGTTCGCCGGCCGAGTGGATGTGTTCGAGCTTCTCGCGCTGCTCGGCATCGAGCCCCGCGCCCAGCTGCAGGAGCTGCGCGAAGCCGAGCACGGCGTTGAGCGGCGTGCGCAGCTCGTGGCTCATGCGCGCGAGGAACTGCGACTTGGCCTCGCTCTCGCGCTGCGCGACGAGCTTGTCCTGCCGCTCGGCCTCGGCCATCACGCGTTCGTGGATGTCCCAGTTCACGCCGATCTGGCGCACCGCCTCGCCGTGGGCGTCGTAGACCGGCACCGAGCGCGAGGCGAGCCACCGCCAGTTGCCATCGGGCAGGCGCACGCGGAACTCGTAGGTGCACATGCGGTGGTCGCGCACGGAGGTCTCGTTGACCTCGAGGATGCGCGGCAGGTCGTCGGGGTGGCACAGCTCGATGCGCAGGCGGTCCACGTCGGCCCCCGAGTCGGGGTCGAGGCCGCGCAGCAGGAACATCTGGGCGTCCCACTGGACCGCGTCGGTGCGCACGTCGCGCTCCCAGGTGCCGATGCCGGCGCCGTGGGCCGCGAGGGCGATGCGTTCGTTGGCCTGGCGCAGCGCGGTCTCGGTCTCGACGCGCTGCGTGATGTCCATCGTGATGCCGAACAGCATCGAGTGGCCGTCGCGCACCTCGTGCCGCGCTCGGTTGACGAGCCAGCGCACCTCGCCGTCGGGGCGGCGGATGCGGTACTGGTGCTCGATGGTGGTGCCGTTGGACGCCAGCATCTCGGCGTGGGCGTTGCGCATCAGCACCCGGTCGTCGGGGTGGATGATCTCCTCGACCCATTCGTGGCGCGAGGGCAGGCCCTGCGCCGGCGACCGGCCGACGATCTCGTACATCTGCGAGTTCCACTCGGCGCGCCGGGTGACGGGGTCGCGGCTCCACACGCCCATGCCCGAGGCCGAGGCGGCGATCTCGAGGCGCTTGGCCATCTCGCTCGCGTGCCGGTTCTTCTCGACCTGCTCGCTCACGTCGAGCGCCACGCCCACGAACTCGACCGGGTCGCCGTGTTCGTCGCGGCGCAGCATGCGGCGCGTGAGCACGTAGCGCCACGAGCCGTCGGAGCGCCGGTACCGGGCCTCCATGTCGACGGGGCGGTCGGAGTGCAGCGCGGCCTCGGCGGTGGCGTACACCTGCGGCAGGTCGTCCGGGTGGATGAGGGCCCGCACTTCGTCGGCATCGAGCCCCTCGGGCCGCGGCGGGATGCCCACCACCTCGAAGGCGCGGTCGTTGTAGAAGAAGCGGTTGCTGCGCAGGTCGTGCCGCCAGATGGCGATGTTGCCGAGGTCGACGGCCATCTTCAGCTGGGCGCTGGTCTTGTTGAACGACTCGGCGAGGTCGTACACCTCGGTGTCGTCGACCATGATGCCGGTGACGAGCGCCGGGCGGCCGTCGAGCCCGTTCTTGACTTCCCACTGGGCATGGACGTGGCGGTGCGGCTGGCCGGGCAGGGCGATGCGGTAGCGGCTGGAGTAGCGGCCGGCCGCGTTGCTGGACGCGCGGTAGCGCTGCCCCGGGCGGTCGTCGGGATGGATCTTGCTGGCCACCACCTCGAAGTCGGGCACGCCGTCGGCCGGGTCGAGGCCGAAGAAGCGGTACATGTGGCGGTCCCAGCGGCCCTTGCCGAGCGGCAGTTCGCGCTCCCAGATGCCCAGGCGGCCGAAGTCCTGGGCGGTGTCGAGCAGTTCGGCGAGGTGGGCGGCGCGTTCGTCGAGCGCGCGGTGCGCCGTGGTGTCGCGCAGCACGGCGTACCAGCGGGCCGCCTCGGGCAGGCCGGTGCCACCCGCCACGGGTGTCAGCGCGAGGGTGCCGAAGCGCCGGGCGCCGGTGCCGTCGGTCCAGGGAACGAGGTGGTCGGGCGGGAGGGCGTCACCGCCGTCGAGCGCGGCCTGCACCGGGACCCACGGTTCGCTGGTGACCGGGGGCGGCATCTCGGCGTGCAGCAGGGAGACGAACGGGCGTCGCACCACGTCGGCAGCGGGACGGCCGCCGATGCGCTCGAAACTGCGGTTGACCCACAGCACGCGGCCTTCGGCGTCGAGCAGGGCCAGAAGGTCGGACACCGCGTCGAGCAGTGCAGCCCCATCGGGCAGGGCCATGCTCGCAGGCGGGGTGGGGCGAGGTGAGGCCATTGAACAGGCGCGGTTCGTGGAGTGGTGACGCCGCGCCAGTCTAGTCCTTTCGACTCACCCCTTCCCCCGGGGAAGCCCCCGCGAAACGGGTGTTCTGTCGTTGTATGACCCAGGGAATGTGAACAAGTGTGCAACTCCCCGGGGCACGTGCCGGCGCGGCTTCAGGCGTCGGCGACCTTGAGCACCAGCTTCCCGAAGTTTTCGCCGTTGAAGAGCTTCAGCAGCGTCTCGGGGAAGGTGTCGATGCCGTCGACCACGTCCTCCTTGCTCTTCATGCGGCCGTCGCGCAGGTAGCCCGCCATCTCGGCGATGGCCTGCGGGTAGCGGTCCGCGTAGTCGAACACGACGATGCCCTCCATGCGCGCGCGGTTCACGAGCAGCGACATGTAGTTCGACGGGCCCTTGACCGGCGTGGTGTTGTTGTACTGGCTGATGGCGCCGCAGATCACGATGCGGGCCTTGCGGTTGATGCGCGTCAGCACCGTGTCGAGGATCTCGCCGCCCACGTTGTCGAAGTAGATGTCGACGCCGTTGGGGCACGCCTGGCGCAGTGCGTCCTTGATGGGGCCGGCCTTGTAGTCGATGCAGGCGTCGAAGCCGAGTTCGTTGACGACCCAGTCGCACTTGGCCTTGCCGCCGGCGATGCCCACGGCGCGCAGGCCGAGGATCTTCGCCAGCTGGCCCACGGTCTGGCCCACGGCGCCGGCGGCACCCGACACCACGAGCGTCTCGCCCGCCTTCGGCTGGCCCACGTCCATCAGGCCGAAGTAGCCGGTCATGCCGGGCATGCCCAGCACGTTGAGCCACTGCGTGAGCGAGCCGGCCTTCGCGTCGATCTTCGCGAGGCCGTTGCGGCGCATCTCGCTCGCGGGCACGAGGGCGTGGGTCTGCACGCCCATGGTGCCGGTGACGTGGTCGCCGACCTGGTAGGCCGGGTTCTTCGAGTCGATCACGACACCGATGCCGCCGGCGCGCATCACCTCGCCGATGCCCACCGGGGGGATGTAGCTCTTGCCTTCGTTCATCCAGCCGCGCATGGCCGGGTCGAGGGACAGCACGAGCACCTTGACCAGCACGTCGCCGTCGGCGAGGGCGGGCACCGGTTCGTCGGTGACCTGCCAGTTGGCGCGGGTGGGCAGGCCCGTGGGGCGGGCGGCGAGGCGGATCTGGTGGTTCATCAGCGAGGTGGCCATGGGCGGGTCTCCGGCAAAGGTTCTGACGAGGGGTGCGGGATGGTAGCGGCGGCACCGGGGGCGCCGTGTCGCGCAGATGTCAGAGGACGCCGACACCGGGTGGCGCGCGCGCCCGACACCACCGGGAGCCCTTCGTTTCTATAGTCGAAGCCATCACCAGAACACGGGACTTCCCCCCATGAGCACCACCTTCCTGCAGCGCCTGTCCGGTGCCGTGACCCTCGCCGGGCTGCTGGCGCTGAACGCGGTGTTCGCGGCCCCGCCGGTCACCAGCGTGCCGAAGGTGGACCTCGCCCGCTACGCCGGCACCTGGTACGAGCTGGCCCGGCTGCCGAACCGGTTCCAGGAGCGGTGCACCGGCGACGTGACGGCCACGTACACGCCCAGCCCGGACGGGTCCGTGGGGGTGGTGAACCGCTGCCGCGAAAGCAGCGGCAAGTACCAGGTCAGCGAAGGGCGCGCGACACCTGCGCCCGGCGTGGACACCGGCGCCCAGCTGAAGGTAAGTTTCCTGCCGAGCTGGCTGCAGTGGTTCCCGCTGGGGCGGGGCGACTACTGGGTCGTGCTGCTCGACCCGGAGTACCGGTACTCGGTGGTCAGCGAACCGGGCCGCGAGTACCTGTGGATCCTGGCGCGGGCCCCGTCGATGGACGCCGCGGTGTACGACTCGCTGATCGAGCAGCTGCGGGCCGCGGGTTACCCGGTCGAGCGCCTGGTGCGCACGCCGCATGCGGTGGTGCCGCCGCCCACGGCGACGATCCCGGCCACGCCGGACCGCTCGAAGGCGCTCTGACCCGGCGCACGGACGAAAAAAAACGCGGCCCGAAGGCCGCGTTTTTGCGGCCCGAAGGCCGCGTCTTTCATTCGCCAGGCGAACGCGCGATCAGATCACGCGGATGTTCGCGGCTTGCAGGCCCTTCTGGCCTTGCTTCACTTCGAACTCGACGCGCTGGTTTTCCAGCAGCGTCTTGAAGCCGGAGCCGGCGATGTCACGGAAGTGCGCGAAGAGGTCGGCGCCGCCGGCGTCCTGAGCGATGAAGCCGTAGCCCTTGCTCTCGTTGAACCACTTCACGGTACCGGTTTGGATTTGGGTCGTCATGGGACGATGTCTTTCTGTCAATCACGAAGTCACGCGCAGCAACATGCCGTGCGTGCAGTCACACTCAAGAGGATGGATCGGGGGGGGATTTACCAACAAACGCCTGGTGGGGCCAGGCGGCATCACATCAATCACTCACCAGAACCGACTTGCGGGTCCCTGTGCGCGGCATCATACACCATCGCCCGGGCGATCCCCGCACAAACCGCAGTTCGCACGCGAGGCCTGCAGCTTCGGCACGACGCTGACACAATGCGCCGATCCCCCGAACCGAAGGAATTTCCCATGAAAACCCGCGCCGCCGTGGCCTGGAAGGCTGGCCAGCCCCTCACCATCGAAACCGTCGACCTCGACGGTCCCCGCTTCGGCGAAGTGCTGGTGGAGATCAAGGCCACGGGCATCTGCCACACCGACGCGTACACGCTTTCCGGCGCGGACCCCGAAGGCCTGTTCCCCGCGATCCTGGGCCATGAGGGCGCCGGCGTGGTCGTGGACGTGGGCCCGGGTGTGACGTCGCTGAAGAAGGGCGACCACGTGATCCCGCTCTACACGCCCGAGTGCCGCCAGTGCAAGTTCTGCCTGAGCCGCAAGACCAACCTGTGCCAGCTGATCCGCGGCACCCAGGGCAAGGGCCTGATGCCCGACGGCACGAGCCGCTTCTCCCTCGACGGCAAGCCCATCCTGCACTACATGGGCACGTCCACGTTCGCGAACCACATCGTGGCGCCGGAGATCTCGCTCGCGAAGATCCGCTCGGACGCGCCGTTCGACAAGGTCTGCTACATCGGCTGCGGCGTCACCACCGGCATCGGCGCCGTGCTGTTCACCGCGAAGGTGGAGGCGGGCGCCACTGTCGTGGTGTTCGGCCTCGGCGGCATCGGCCTCAACGTGATCCAGGGCGCCAAGATGGTGGGCGCCGACAAGATCATCGGCGTGGACATCAACCCGGCCCGCGAGGCGATGGCCCGCCAGTTCGGCATGACCCACTTCATCAACCCGAAGGACACCGAAAACGTCGTCGACGCCATCGTGCAGCTGACCGACGGCGGCGCCGACTACAGCTTCGAGTGCATCGGCAACACGAAGGTGATGCGCCAGGCGCTCGAGTGCACGCACAAGGGCTGGGGCCGCAGCATCATCATCGGCGTGGCCGAGGCCGGCGCCGAGATCAGCACCCGCCCGTTCCAGCTCGTCACCGGCCGGAAGTGGGAAGGCTCGGCCTTCGGCGGCGCGCGCGGCCGCACCGACGTGCCGAAGATCGTCGACTGGTACATGGACGGCAAGATCAACATCGACGACCTGATCACGCACAAGCTCAAGCTCGAGCAGATCAACGAGGGCTTCGACCTGATGCACCGCGGCGAGTCGATCCGCTCCGTCGTGGAGTTCTGACGTGGAGCGCCTGAGCGAACACGCCTGCTTCGGCGGCACGCAGGGCTTCTACCGGCACGACTCCGAGGTCATCGGCCTGCCGATGAAATTCGGTGTGTACGTGCCGCCGCAGGCGACGCAAGGTCCCGTGCCCGTGCTCGTCTACCTCGCGGGCCTCACGTGCACCGAGGAGACGTTCGCGATCAAGGCGCACGCGCAGGAACACGCCGCACGCCACGGCCTGATGCTGGTCACGCCCGACACCAGCCCGCGTGGCACCGGCGTGGCGGGCGCCGATGCGGCGTGGGACTTCGGCGACGGCGCGGGCTTCTACCTCGACGCCACCGAGGCGCCGTGGGCGCAGCGCTGGCGCATGGCCTCGTACGTCACGCAGGAGCTGCAGGCCGTGACCGCCCGCGAGTTCCCGGCGGCGGACACGAAGCGCACCGGGCTCTTCGGCCACTCGATGGGCGGCCATGGCGCGCTCACGCTGGCGCTGAAGCACCCGGGGCTGTACCGCAGCGTCTCGGCCATCGCGCCCATCGCCGCGCCATCGCAGTGCCCGTGGGGGCACAAGGCGTTCGGCGGGTACCTGGGCGACGACCGGGCCGCGTGGGCCGCGCACGACGCCACCGAACTGGTGAAGTCGGGCGCCAAGGCGCCGCCGCTGCTCGTCGACCAGGGCCTCGCCGACAAGTTCCTCGCGGAACAGCTGCACCCGCACCTGTTCGAGGAGGCCTGCCGCACCGCAGGCCAGCCGCTCACGCTGCGCCGGCACGAGGGCTACGACCACGGCTACTACTTCATCCAGACGGTGGTGGGTGACCACGTGGCGCACCACGCGAAGCAGCTGTCGGCATGAAACTCTCGGTGCTGGACCAGTCGGTGTCCCTCGCGGGTTCGACGGAAGACGCGGCCATCCGCGACACCCTCGACCTCGCGGTCACCTGCGAGCGCCTGGGCTACCACCGCTTCTGGCTCAGCGAACACCACAGCCTGCCCACCATCGTGGGCAGCGCCCCGGAGATCCTGATGGCCGCCGTGGCGGCGCGCACCAGCCGCATCCGCATCGGCAGCGCCGGCGTGATGCTGCCGCACTACGCCTCGCTGAAGGTGGCCGAGCAGTTCCGCGTGCTGGAGGCGCTGGCGCCGGGCCGCATCGACCTTGGCGTGGGGCGCGCCCCCGGCGGCGACATGCGCACCGCCCAGGCGCTGAACCCGCACACCTTCGGCACGGCCGACCACTTCCCCGGCCAGGTGCAGGACCTGATCGCGTGGACGGGCGGCCGGCGCCACAAGGGCATCGATGCCCACCCGCGCGGCGAGTTCGCGCCCGAGGTGTGGGTGCTGGGCAGCTCCGACTACGGCGCGCAACTGGCTGCCCACCTGGGCCTGCCCTACGCCTTTGCGTACTTCTTCTCGGACGGCCAGGGCGCGCGCCAGGCCATCGACCTGTACCGGCAGCTGTACCGCGGCAGCGAACGCCATCCGAAGGCGTCGCCCACGCTGTGCGTCTGGGCGCTAGCGGCCGATACGGAGGAAGAAGCTTCTTTTCATGCGCTGAGCCGCGAGCGCTGGCGCGTGGACCGGGGCCGCGGGGTGCTGCGTCCGCTTCAGTCGCCCCAGGCCGTGGCCGAACAGCCGTTCACCGAAGCCGAGATGGCCACCGTGGGGCCGATGCGCGAACGCGGATTCGTGGGCAGCGGGCCACAGGTCGCCCGCAAACTGCGACAACTGGCACAGGACTTCGAGCTCGATGAACTCGTCATCAACTGCTGGGCGCACAATCCTTCCGTGCGCCGCCGTTCCTACGAACTGCTGGCGCAGGAGTTTGAACTGACGAGCGGGACCTGATCATGAACTTCATCGATTTCGAATTGCGTGGCGAATTCATCCCCCTCGACGCCTTGCTGAAGGCGACCGGCATGGCCGGCAGCGGCGGCGCCGCCAAGGCCATGGTGGCCGACGGCCTCGTCGCCGTGGACGGCGAGCGGGAACTCCGCAAGACCTGCAAGGTGCGCGCGGGCCAGGAAGTGGCCGTGTCCGGTGCCTGCGTGCGGGTGCACGCGCCCACGATGCCGGCGCCGCTGGACTGATCGAGCCCTGCCGCTCGATCCATCCCCCATCCCGTCACCCCGGCGCAGGCCGGGGTCCTGTGCCGCCATGGGCGCGCAGGAGGAGCGGGCGGCCCCGGTGCGCAGCGGAGCGCCCGCCGTCCATCGACCTCAGAAGTTGTACTTGTAGCCCACGGTATAGAGGTCGGTGTTGACGTGCCCCGAACTGGCCCCATCGAATCGATACCGCTCCCACTCCGCACTCAGCGCGTGGTTCTTCGTCAGGTCGTACTGCACCCCCAGGCCCGCCTTGATGTTGGCGCCTTCATCGGTCAGCTGCGTGCCTGAGCGACCATCCTTCAGTTTCCCGTAGAAGGTCCCCAGCCGCCCGGTGGCCGACAGCGCGCCGGTCAGCGGCAGACGCCCGACCGCGTCGAGGTAGACACCCTGGCCGCGCAGCGAGCCGGCGGACGTGTCGAAGCGCCCGGTGTTCACGCCACCGATTTCCGCGCTCAGGAAGCTGTTGAACCGGTAGCCCGCGAACAGCTTCGCGCCGAAGTCGGACCGGTCGGACGGAAGGCCCGGGAGGTCCTCGCCCTTCATGCGGCTCGCGCCCGCACCCGCACCCACGTAAGGGCCGGCGGCTTGTGGGTCGATGAACTGGGCTTGCGAGGGCAGGCTCAAGGTGGCGGCGGCAGCGGCCAGGGCCGCGGCGACCAGGTGTCGGTGGTGTTGTCGGGTCATTGTCTCGAGTTCCTTTCAGACGAGTCCGCGGCGAGGCCGGCGGGTGAAAGGCATGTTCGAGCGGACGACGGCGGCGGCACACCGGACGTGGTCGGGGAGGGCTGTCGGCCTGGGTGGCCGAAAAGTGTCAGGGCGAGTCCTACAGGCGGGGGCGCTCGAGCCGCATGGGTGGAGCAGCGCCCCGCTGATTTTTAGGTTTGGTATGGCGGAGCGCCTAATCGGGTGGATCGGGAGCGGGAGCTGGGTCGGTGGGCTGTAGGATTGAGGAAAGCGTGCGGTGATCTCGCCTGCTTAGGTGACTGGGTGGCTGGTTAGGCGGCGCGGTCGCAGGGAAAATAATATGTCTATCTCACGTTAGGGCTCAAGGAACCGTCCATGAGTTTGGCAGAGCCAGTCTATTACCTTCGGGCGCTGGTCGAGGCCGGAGATCGCTTTTGTCCTCCGGGCGTGCGAGCGCCTGAACTGGCGCTCGTAGCGCATTTCTACGTTCGGGCTAATGAACAGTCGACTGCGGGTGCATGGGCACACGACTGGTGCCGCCTGCAGGGCCTCACATTCAAAGAGTACATCTGCCTTCCAAGTGCGATGACGCGCGATCAAATTGGCGAGAACGAGGAGGAACAAATTCAAGCTTTCGAACTCGCCGAACGTGAGGGTGAAGCAGTCGTCATTTCGGTGGTCTTGGGTAAGCTGCCGCTATGAACCACTCCGTCGCTCGGCATATGGGCACTGCCCCATGCGTGGGGCCTAACCCGTCCATCGAGCGGACGTGCCCCATCGGGCTTCGCCCGCTGCGTCCCGCCGCTCATGCAGAACGTTAGGCGTCACGAAGCTCATGACGAAGCGTCGTCAGTTGCCAAGCAAACCTCTCGTAAAGCATCCCCGCTATGGGAGCCAACCTCATGCCTCTGGCATTAGCGTAGCTGAGTCGGAGATCCGCTCGGGCTTTTGGTCGCTGCAGAGAGATGAGATTTACCCCGAGAGTGTTTTGCTGGCCAATACCGAGAAGCAAAACTACTCAGTCTTCCCAAGGCAGTACTACGTCGACGTTCGGCGCGTATGCCGGGCTTGCGATCGACCGTTCATCTTCTTTGCCAAGGAACAGCGTTATTGGTTTGAGACCTTGAACTTCTTCGTAGACGCTGACTGTGTTCTGTGTCCAGACTGCAGACGCGAGTCTCGCTCTGTGCAGCGGCGGATGCGAAGCTACTCGGATGCTATGCTCAAGGGAACGCTCAGCGATGAAGAACTCGACACGCTGGTCAAGGATGCAGCATTCTTGTTCAGCAGAGGCGCCATCAAGAATCTAAGTACGCTTGGAGCGCTCAAGAACCGCGCCCTGAAGCAACTACCGGGCTTTGCAAGTACGGCTGCTCTTGCAGTGGCTCTTAGCCAAGCTCGCTCACGAGCGGCAGAATGACGCCTAACCCGTCCATCGAGCGGACGTGCCACAGCGGGCTGTGCCCGCTGCGTCCCGCCGCTCATGTAGAACGTTAGGCTCGCGAGGAACACGCCGTTCACAAGCTCGTGTGGGCTGCCCGTCCTTCGGCGGTCAGCGGTCGGCCGAGGTGATGCGATGCATGTGCGGGTGCTCGCTGAAAGAACTGCGACGGAGCGTGTTCGGTTCGTGCCGTAGAGTTGGGCCTGAGCATCGAAGAGAAACTGCACCTGGGGAGGTCGCATGGTCGAGGGTGATTCACACGAAATTCAGGTGGCGTTGGCTTCCTGCCAGCAGCGGCGCACATGGTCCCCGCTGTTGGGTGCTGTGCTTGCGGGTCGGCCTAACCCGTCCATCGAGCGGACGGCTTGCCAACCGCTTCGCGGTCGTCAAGCCACCGCTCATGTAGAACGTTAGGCTTCACAAGAGCCACTACCCCGCTCCTTCGATCACGAGGTAACCGATGCGTTGGTACGAAACCCTTGTCGCAGGAGAAACCTATTTTCTCGTTGGTTTTGTCGACAACGATCTCACAGTTCCTTCTATGGATACGTTCATCTACGTCGGCCTCGGAGTACGCGGCGCAGATTCAGAAGGAAAGCACTGCTTTCAGGATGCGCATTCCTTTCTCGGCGAGCCCGGGGAACAAAGCGAAACAACCTATATCGCTATCGGTGAAGAGTCTTTGGACATGGTTGCAGACAAGCCAGGCCTCATTAGATGGCTTCAATCCAAGCACTCAACATCTGTCGATCCGTTGGGCGCGTGAGGCCTAACCCATCCATCGAGAGGACGTCGTCCGGCAAGCCGGCCGCCGCCTCTCATGTCAAACGTTAGGCTCGCGAGGAACACGCGGTGCGCAAGCTCGTGTGGGCTGCCCGTCCTTCGGCGGTCAGCGGCCGGCCCAGGTGGTGCGATGCAGGTGCGGCTGCTCGCTGAAAGGAATCACGCGGAGCGTGTTCGGCCCGTGCCGTAGAGTTGGGCCTGAGCATCGAAGAGAAACTGCACCTGGGGAGGTCGCATGGTCGAATGTGGTTCACAAGAAATTCAGGTGGCGCCGGCTTGCTGCCAGCGGCGGCGCGCATGGTCCGCGCTGTTGGGCTTAGAGCTCGCGGGCCGGCCTAACCCGTCCATCGAGCGGACGTGCCCCAGCGGGCTTCGCCCGCTGTGTCCCGCCGCTCATGTAGAACGTTAGGCCGCATTTGCGACCAATCCGATGCGCTATCCACTCGTACTTAGCAGCCACAAGCGGCTTGTCATCGCCCCAGACGGTTGGTTCTCAGGAATCGGGTTGATCAAACCAGAGAAAGGCGAGATCGAACTGGCAATCAATAGCCTAGGTGAGAAAAGCCTCGCATGGTTCTTGGATGCAGAAGGCTTGCACTACGTACTGAGTTGGCGCAGTCGCATCCCCAGAACGCTTCTTCAGGCTATCGGGCTTGGTCGGCAGCGCGAGCTCTACACGATCGAGGCACCAAGAGCCATTTCAGCCCGAAAGTTGCTGGAACTGATTCAAGATCACGGGGAGCAGTTTGAGGAGACGCCCAACACCGCTAACCTCCGAAGTGCCCTTCTAGCAGTTCCCGCGGAGACCGTCATTGGCAGAGATTTCATGCTGTCATACCTAGGAGAATGACCCCAATGCAGCCTAACCCTTCCATCGAGCGGACGTGCCCCAGCGGGCTTCGCCCGCTGCGTCCCGCCGCTCATGTAGAACGTTAGGCTCGCGAGGAACACGCCGTGCGCAAGCTCGTGTGGGCTGCCCGTCCTTCGGCGGTCAGCGGGCGGCCGAGCTGGTGCGATGCAGGTGCGGCTGCTCGCTGAAAGAAATCACGCGGAGCGTGTACGGTCCGTGCCGTAGAGTTGGGCCTGAGCATCGAAGAGAAACTGCACCTGGGGAGGTCGCATGGTCGAAGGTGGTTCACAAGAAATTCAGGTGGCGCCGGCTTGCTGCCAGCGGCGGCGCGCATGGTCCGCGCTGTTGGGCTTAGAGCTCGCGGGCCGGCCTAACCCGTCCATCGAGCGGACGTGCCCCAGCGGGCTTTGCCCGCTGCGTCCCGCCGCTCATGTAGAACGTTAGGCGCCTCAATGGTCTTCCTGGCAATCACACGAAGCGGCTATGAAGCGTACCGAGCGCTTGGCGGCAAAGACATTCCACTATGGGTCTGTGCCGATGTGCTCTCAGAAGAGGAGCTGGCTGCGCTGAGACTCGCGGGCATCGATGTCTCAGACTTCAACTACAAGATTGAGCCCCACGAAGCAGAAGTCATTTCTGGTGCGGTTGAAACCATCAAAGAACACCACCCTGGAAAGACCGTTTGGGTCGAGGCATAAGTGAGCGCCGCCACAACTATGGTCACCTCTGCTTCGCTTCAGCTTCAGGCCATTTCAGGGCAAAACTTCAAGGCGCGGCTACTGGTCAGTGGTTCCGCAGCAAAAGAATGGGCGCGCTCTTCAAGGCAGGCGCCTAACCCTTCCATCGAGAGGACTCGCCCCGGCAAGCCGGGTCGAGCCTCTCATGTCAAACGTTAGGCTCGCGAGGAACACGCTGTTCGCAAGCTCGTGTGGGCTGCCCGTCCTTCGGCGGTCAGCGGGCGGCCGAGGTGGTGCGATGCATGTGCGGGTGCTCGCTGAAAGAAAATGCCGCGGAGAGTGTTCTGTCCGTGCCGTAGAGTCGGATCGAAGCAATAACGAAACTGCACCTGGGGAGGTCGCATGGTCGAAGGTGGTTCACAAGAAATTCAGGTGGGGCCGGCTTCCTGCCGGCGGCGGCGCGCATGGTCCGCGCTGTTGGGCTCAGAGCTCGCGGGCCGGCCTAACCCGTCCATCGAGCGGACGTCTTGCCAACCGCTTCGCGGTCGTCAAGCCGCCGCTCATGTAGAACGTTAGGCTCGCGTGGAAAACATCATGCGCAGGCTCGTGTGGGCTGCCCGTCCTTCGGCGGTCAGCGGGCGGCCGAGGTGGTGCGATGCAGGTGCGGCTGCTCGCTGAAAGAAGTCACGCGGAGTGTGTTCGGTCCGTGCAGTAGAGTTGGGCGTAAGCATCGAAGAGAAACTGCACCTGGGGAGGTCGCATGGTCGAAGGTGGTTCACGCAAATTTCAGGTGGTGCCTGCTACCTGCCAGCAGCGTCGCGCATGGTCGCCGCTGTTGGGCTCTGTGCTTGCCGGTCGGCCTAACCCGTCCATCGAGCGGACGTCTCGCCAACCGCTTCGCGGTCGTCAAGCCGCCGCTCATGTAGAACGTTAGGCTCGCGAGGAACACGCCGTGTGCAAGCTCGTGTGGGCTGCCCGTCCTTCGGCGGTCAGCGGCCGGCCCAGGTGGTGCGATGCAGGTGCGGCTGCTCGCTGAAAGGAATCACGCGGAGCGTGTTCGGTCCGTGCCGTAGAGTTGGGCCTGAGCATCGAAGAGAAACTGCACCTGGGGAGGTCGCATGGTCGAAGGTGGTTCACAAGAAATTCAGGTGACGCCGGCTTGCTGCCAGCGGCGGCGCGCATGGTCCGCGCTGTTGGGCTTAGAGCTCGCAGGCCGGCCTAACCCGTCCATCGAGCGGACGTGCCCCAGCAGGCTTCGCCCGCTGCGTCCCGCCGCTCATGTAGAACGTTAGGCTCTCGACTTGCGCCATGCGAATCAACGGCTACTACGACTTCCTCGCTGCCAGGTCCGTACTACGCGTACTGCGTATCCTGGGCTACCTGAATGTAGGGGCTATCGCATTTGCGTTCTGGATGCAGAAAAGTCCCGGCGGCGTGCCAACACTTCTTTTCGTATTTGGCGGGGTCGCGATCGTTGGCACCATGCTGTTCGGCGTCTTGGCTCTGTCGGCGAACCGCGTGAGCGGCACAACTGAACTCTGGCCCAGTTTCAGGCCGTACGTTCTTGCCACGAGTGTCATTCTGGGGCTTGTAGCCCTCACGACGGGGGCCAAATGGGTTCACCAACTTTGAGGGCAGCTCTTGCGACACGAGGCCTAACCCGTCCATCGAGCGGACGTGCCCCAGCGGGCTTCGCCCGCTGCGTCCCGCCGCTCATGTAGTACGTTAGGCCGCATTGAGCGAAGGCATCGCAGTGAAGCGAATCGTCGCAGCCCTGATCATCACAATTGCACTCATCGGGGCTGGTGGTCCCTGGGCATGCTACTGGCTCGGATTGCAAGTGGTCACCGGAAAGCCTGCACATCCTCAAACGATTGCATCCCAGGAAAAACAGGCTGAAGTGTGGCTGCACGCCTACGGCAAAGGCACGCCACAGGTCCTTGCCGTCACCCCGTACAACTATGTCCAGCTCTCGCTAGAACCTGGCTCTTATCGCCCTAGCCTGTTGGTGGCCTGGTGGGTTGCAACGGAGCACTACGACGCCAATCGTCACTACAAAGGTAACCTTTGGCGCCAACTTTCTTGCGGGGCATTGAGCGTTTGGCTTACGAGAAGCTGGTCTACCGAACAGTTGCTCTCCAAAGTCGCAGAGCAGCGAGGCAAGAATGCGGCCTAACCCTTCCATCGAGCTGACGTGCCCCGGCAAGCCGGGTCACGCAGCTCATGTCCAACGTTAGGCCGCACAAAGTCATCGTGTGGCACTATGCACGCCGCAGCTTATCCATGAATGCCCCCCTCATTGAGTAGAACTCAAGTATCTACAGGGAGAGTTTGATGCCAAACCCAGCTTGGATCGCACAACAGCTTGATCGCATGGCCGCAGGTATAGCTGCCGGCAAAACGCGAAAGCGCAATGTAGCTTCTATCGTCCAGCAGAACAGCAGTGAGGCCGAGTTGATGGCAGCCGTGCAAGCGCGGGGTTGGCGGATGGCACAGGTCGGAGAAGATTACGTGGTCGCTCCTCACAACTATGTGATTCGCCCGATTGTCTGAATCCCCCAAAGAGCAACTCAAGTAGGCGATGCCCACACCAGCTACGCCAATCTTAGGGGAAAGGCACATGCCAAAGGTTGTGAAAATTTGGGATGCGGACATCTATCGCGATGGTGGCTCGTACGGTTTCTGCTTCGACTCCGATGATGGAAACTGGTACGAGTTTTTCTTGCAGACTACCGCATTCGATTCTTCCGCACCTGGCAGCCATTTTCCCCCGGTGCTCTACCTTGAGAGCGTGAACGACAGGCAAATGGTGCAGCGCCTTTCGTGGGAGGAGGCTAACGAATTTGTGGCGCCACTCCGATACGAAAGTTCGCGCTTCGCTGAACTTGTAGACATCGTAAAGGCGCAGGGGAGATTGCCTTGACAATGATTGGCTCGTTCAACAGATGGAGGCCTAACCCGTCCATCGAGCGGACGTCTTGCCAACCGCTTCGCGGTCGTCAATCCGCCGCTCATGTAGAACGTTAGGGCGTGCAAGCCAGTGTGGGTCCGAGTCGTGCCTGCAGTGCCTTGCTTGTCGAAACGCTCCGCGCTTTGAGCCGCGCTCGCTGGAACGGCACGTGGAGACGTAGCGCTCCGGCCGCACCATGCGAAGCGGTGCAGTGATCAAAAGCTTCGCTTCGGCCAGGCTGGCATGCGTGTAGTGGTGCGGGCTGCCCGTCCTTCGGCGGTCAGCGGGCGAGAGGCGTGACGCGATGCACGTGAGGCCGCTCGTGCGCATGGTGGAGCCGCGGTAGGTGTTCGGTCCGTGCCGTAGAGTAGGGGCCTGAGCAAGAACGAAACAGCACCTGGGGAGGTCGCGTGGTCGAAGGTTGTTCTCACATCCCGCAGCGGGCAGTGGCGTCACGCCATGAGCGGCGCGTCTCGTCGGCGTGGGCGGGGTCCTGTGCTGCAAGCCACCGGTCTAACCCGTCCTTCGAGCGGACGTGCCACGGCGGGCTTCGCCCACCGCGTCACGCCGCTCAAGTCCAACGTTAGGCTTAAGCACGGCCATGCTGCAATCTCTCATTGATGAGCAACGGTGGGGTCTTCGGGGTGCCCTGGGCGTTGTTCTAGCTTTCGTCTTTCTTCTTAAGTTCTTTTTCGGGACTTTGGTCGGCGTCCTCCTATCTTCGGTCGTCCTCTACTTTGGGCTTCCCTATGTCTCGGAATTGGAGCCGTGGAGTCTCTCGCAGATGGTGCTCTGGTTCGATGAACTGGGCAACGATGCCAAGGTTGGCTTGGCTAGCAGTTTGGTCACCGTTCTAGGATTTTTCATCGCGCTTCATACGACGATGCATAGTTGGCAGCGCCAGACGGCGGCGGCGATGCGCATTGCCGCAGCGGACGCAATTGACGCCGTCATTTCTGAGGTGAACGCTGTCCTGCTCCGAATTCACTTGTACTCAGAAGCAACGGGTAGAGAAGTCGGTCGCGTGCGAACAGGCAGGATCCACCCGAATGACGCCCCCAAGTTGTCACTATTCTGCGAAGACGCATTGGAGTTCAGAGCCGATCGGCGGCGTCTACTTCAGTTGGAGCAGGAGGTCATTGCACTTCCGTCACGGTATGCGGTCTTGTTTTTGCCGCTCTCCGGAATGCAATCTGCACTCGAGGCTGTAGAGGAGCAGGTCTCAGCTGTGACAAAGCAGATGTGGGTGTTTGCGCCGGCTGATGGAAGCGCGCATCCGGAGCACAGAGTTCATCTGTTGCAACGAGTGGAACCTGAAAAGCATATGGCTCTGGCAGAAATTAGTAGTTCCGCGCGTGATGTGATATCGAGGTTGCAAGGAGGAATTCGCGGAGCGCTGTTGAGTCCAGTACTTGAAGCCAACCCTTTGGCGGTGGCGCGCACTATTCCGAGAATGTTTAGTCGAGGCAAAGATGTTGCTGCGGACTAAGACTAGACCTAACCCTTCCATCGAGCGGACGTGCCCCAGCAAGCTTCGCTTGCTGCGTCCCGCCGCTCATGTAGTACGTTAGAGCGTGCAAGCCAGTGTGGGGCAGTGCTGTGCCTGCAGTGGCTTGCTCGTCGCAACGCTCCGCGCTTTCAGCGGCGCTCGCTAGAACGGCACGTGGAGACGTAGCGCTCCGGCCAAACCAAACGAGAGGTGGCGGCGTTCAAAGGCCTCGCTTCGGCCAGGCCGGCATGCATGCAGTGGCGCGGGCTGCCCGTCCTTCGGCGGTCAGCGGGCGAGCGGCGTGACGCGATGCACGTCAGTTCGCCCGTGCGCATGGTTTCGCAGTGGTGAGTGTTCGGGCAGTGCCGTAGAGTAGGGGCCGAGCAAGAACGAAACAGCACCTGGGGAGGTCGCGTGGTCGAAGGTTGTTCTCACATCCAGCAGCAAGCAGTGGCGTCAGGCCATCAGCGGCGCGTCTTGCCGGCGTGGCCTGGGTCCAGTGCTGCAATCCACCGGTCTAACCCGTCCTTCGAGCGGACGTGCCACGGCGGGCTTCGCCCACCGCGTCCCGCCGCTCAAGTCCAACGTTAGAGCGTGCAAGCCAGTGTGGGTCCGAGTCGTGCCTGCAGTGGCTTGCTCGTCGGAACGCTCCGCGCCCTCAGTGGCGCTCGCTAGAACGGCTCGATCAGGGGCTTCGTTGCTGCGGCGGCGAACTGGGACAGGTCGAGTTCAAAGCCTCGCTTCGGCCAGGCTGGCATGCAGGCATTGGCGCGGGCTGCCCGTCTTTCGGCGGTCAGCGGGCGAGCGGCGTGATGCGATGCACATGGGGTCGCTCGTGCGCATGGGGCAGTCGCGGGAGGTGTTCGGTCCGTGCCGTAGAGTAGGGGCCTGAGCAAGAACGAAACAGCACCTGGGGAGGTCGCGTGGTCGAAGGTTGTTCTCACATCCAGCAGCGGGCAGTGGCGTCATGCCATCGGCGGCGCGTGTCATCGGCGTTGGCTGGGTCAAGTGCTTCAAACCACCGGTCTAACCCGTCCTTCGAGCGGACGTGCCACGGTGGGCTTCGCCCACTGCGTCCCGCCGCTCAAGTCCAACGTTAGGCTCGCGAGGAACACGCCGTGCGCAAGCTCGTGTGGGCTGCCCGTCCTTCGGCGGTCAGCGGGCGGCCGACGTGGTGCGATGCACGTGCGGGTGCTCGCTGAAAAAGATCACACGGAGCGTGTTCGGTCCCTGCCGTAGAGTTGGGCCTGAGCATCGAAGAGAAACTGCACCTGGGGAGGTCGCATGGTCGAAGGTGGCTCACACAAATTTCCGGTGGTGCCTGCTTCCTGCCAGCAGCGTCGCGCGTGGTCGCCGCTGTTGGAGTCTGTGCTTGCAGGCCGGCCTAACCCGTCCATCGAGCGGACGTGCCCCAGCGGGCTTCGCCCGCTGCGTCCCGCCGCTCATGTAGAACGTTAGGCCGAAGATGGAGGCTCGTTCTGTCCGAGGTGCCTATTCGATCGTAGCTGGTGCCATCTCGATCTTTGCTGTCTGTGTGGCTCGATACTACGAGAGCTTGCGCGGAACTAGCAGCGCTTATCTTCTCAGCGCAATTGATCGCCTCGGCTTGGTTAAGAATCCAGATGCGGGTGTCCAGCCAGAACTGAGGCGACCAAGTTTTCTGGTATTCACCGACGAAACAGCACTTCAGGCGCTTCTTTCCCTCGGCGTTTTCCTCGGTTTAGCATCAATCTTTCTCGCATTGTTTGCAGAGTACGGGCGGGAGAGTCGCTCGCATTTCAGTGCCGGTTTCATCTGTGGTTCGGGTGGGCTGGTGCTGGCATCACCATCTCTGGGAGTCTTTGGTATGGCGGCAGGCGCGGTGGCTCTTCTCAGTCTTCGTCATGTGCGAGGGGCCTAACCCATCCATCGAGCGGACGTGCCACGGCGGGCTTCGCCCACCGCGCCCCGCCGCTCATGTCAAACGTTAGGCTTAAGACCGTGCTTTGAGTTGATTCTTCAACCGCGCAGCGCAGGCTGTGCTTAACTGGGAGGAAACTGAAATGAAGGAATCGGAACGCATCGATGCACCCATCGCCGCCGCGCAAGAAATTCATTCTTCTGGCGAAGCGAACTGGGCTATGCCGGCGAAACCAGCCAACTCCTCGCAGACCGCCCAAGTGCACGTCTTGGCGCATTCGCCTACGCCCAGGACGGTGCGTGTTTGCTACTTGAAAGGGCCGGAAGGGTCATCGGTTGCCGCTTGGGCGACGACGAATGGAGCAAGTGGGGTTGGAACGAACATCTATCTCGGCGGTTGCGTCGATATTGGCGGGAGCGATATCGAACTAAGCAACCCGAATGCGGTACCAGTCTCTGGGACTTACCTTCTTCTGCCAATCGATAAGCCAAGTGAAGGTGCTGCCCTGTCAGCCTAACACTCCTATCGAGCGGACGCGCGCCAGCGGGCTGTGCCCGCTGGGTCCCGCCGTTCATGTCGTTAGAGCTCACAAACAAAGTCGAAAGGCTCTCATGATCACCGACATCGAGAATCGCTCCCCGATCGGCCCAGACCTTCGCGAGGACAAGCTTCCGGTCTACTGGTCTGAGTACCGCGACTACGAGCGAAACGCCACCGACCTTCACGCTGAAGTAGAGCGAATGCTCCTCGCAGAGGTGGCCTCCGCCCATGCCATGCCGCGGCCGTTCATGGATTCAAAGCAAGTAATCTCTCGTGTGCTTACATCGTTAGGGTCGAGGCACACCTTTCACCGTCAATTCTCGGAACAGTTTCCCAACTACAGACGAGAGCAGTTGCTTGGAATGCACCTCTATGCCATTGTGGCCAGAGACGAATCACTCTGGATCTACAACCGGACCCACCACGTCGGCCACATGTTCCCCAATGCAACCTACTTCATCTCAAGGTAGTGCACTCCCGCAGGTAAGGCCTAACCCGCCCATCGAGCGGCCGTGCCCCAGCAAGCTTCGCTTGCTGCGTCCCGCCGCTCATGTAGAACGTTAGGCCGAGCGCATGAAGATGCTCTTGTTTATTGCTCTGTTCGCTGGCGCAGCGAATGCGGTCACGTACTCGACCGAGATCGAGAGTTCGTTCCAATGCAACTACGACGGGAATCAGCAGGAGATGAACGCATGCGCCCTTCGTGATTACAAGGAAGCGGACACTGTTCTCAACGAAACGTACAAGAGGACGCTCGCGCAGTTGCCTGCCTCGAAACAAGCCGAGCTTCGGAGGCAGCAAAAGACGTGGCTCAAGAACCGAGATCCGCAGTGCAAGGATGCGGCAAAGCAATTCGACGGAGGTTCGATGTGGCCGCTGCAATACTTCAGTTGTTTGAAGGATGCAACCGAAGCTCGCAACAAGGTGGTCGCGCAATGGGTTCGCGAAGAATGAGGCCTAACCCGTCCATCGAGGGGACGTGCCACAGCGGGCTGTGCCCGCTGCATCCCGCCGCTCATGTAGAACGTTAGGCTTCGGAAATGCCAAAGCGAATAGTCAAGCGTCGCCCCTGGGAGGTCGAAAGTGAGGCGCTGGTCGTTACACCAGCGATGGAGCGACGCGTAAAAAAGATGCTGTGCCGACAGGCATCGAAGGAATTGGCCGAGCTGGATGCGGCCTCTTCCGCAGATGAAGCTTTCTATCTACTTCCAATCGCGGCAAACGCGGCCTACAACCTCCGCCAGTTCGAGGACGCTGAGAAGTTGGCGAGAAGGCTATTGGCTACGGCAGAGGAATTCAAGGATAACTGGAACTACGGCAATGCACTTCACTCGGCGCACACGGTGCTGGGACTGCTTGCCATCCGTCGTGGCGATACTCAGCTTGCCGCAGAAGAACTCCGTGCGTCCGGCGCTGTGCGAGGCTCACCGCAGCTTGGATCGTTCGGGCCAACAATGCGACTTGCCAAAGAACTTCTGATGATTGGGCAGACGACTGCGGTCCTTGATTATCTGGAGCAATGTCGTGTGTTCTGGAAGAGTGGTGGTCTCTGGCTGTCGATCTGGGAGAAGAAGATTCGGCGAGGTGCAATGCCAAACTTCTTCATGAACCTTCATCGATAGGCATGTACATATGCCTAACCCTTCCATCGAGCGGACGTGCCACAGCGGGCTTCGCCCGCTGCGTCCCGCCGCTCATGTAGTACGTTAGGCGCCCAAGCGCCGCAAAGCATGTACACCATCGCAAGTGAAGACCCCGAATCTCCGGAGGCAGGTCTACTTCTGGAGGCTCTCTCGCGGACTCTCGCCCGGATCACTGGCGATAGCGGGAAGTCGTCGTTTGATCCAGAAGATGTGCGTGGAAACCGAGCGAGATTCGTTGTTGCTCGCTCGAAGACTGGTGAACCGGTTGGCTGCGGTGCATTTCGTCCAATTGGACAATCGATCGCAGAAGTCAAGCGAATGTATGCCAGCCCAGGCACTACAGGAGTGGGCAGTTTCGTGCTTTCCCATCTGGAGAGCGAAGCCAAATCACTTGGCTACTCCCAACTGTGGCTGGAGACGCGATTGATAAACGAGCGAGCCGTATCCTTCTATGAGCGCCGTGGCTACACTCGAATCCCGAATTTCGGGAAGTACATTGGTAACGCAGAAGCAGCCTGCTATGCGAAGACACTGCGCGATGAAGCTGCGTGCGCCTAACCCGTCCATCGAGCGGACGTGCCCCAGCAAGCTTCGCTTGCTGCGTCCCGCCGCTCATGTAGAACGTTAGGCTTGTCGTGATCAGAGCCGCGAATTGGTTCCAGCAAGAGGTCCACAAAAACTGGAGTGTGGCTGTTATGGCTGCTGCACACGAATATGCTTGCGTTCGGCCCCAAGTGTTGTCCGCACTGCAGTCTTCCGATGTAGAAATCCGGTCGGCCGCGGTGGCGACGTGCAACGAAGCGAATGACGGTGCTGCGCACGATCTTGTAGTGGCCTTGTTCGAAGACTCGGATGCGCATGTCCGAGGTGAGGTGTTTGAGTATCTCGCCGAATTTCCACAGTTGAGTGACTCGCTCAAGTTGCTAGACGCGCTTGGTTCTCGTGAGCATGTTTTCCTGGCCACGTGCGCGCTGCAGAAGCTGTACGGCACGGGCGGGCCTGTTGTCACCGAGGAGGACGATGACGGCGCGATTGCCGATGCATTTACTCAGTGGCGTAGGGCCGTATCAGCTCATCGTGGAACGGCCTAACCCATCCATCGAGCGGACGTGCCCCAGCGTGCTTCGCCCGCTGCGTCCCGCCGCTCATGTAGAACGTTAGGCTCGCGTGGAAAACATCATGCGCAGGCTCGTGTGGGCTGCCCGTCCTTCGGCGGTCAGCGGGCGGCCGAGGTGGTGCGATGCAGGTGCGGCTGCTCGCTGAAA